>Ga0209935_1003711_pt1 | contig 15188 bp, 9 predicted proteins | sample ThiBio_1000_plan_2_FD_183958 | JGI IMG/M metagenome (GOLD analysis project Ga0209935, IMG submission 183958) | Wastewater bioreactor microbial communities from Cape Town, South Africa - Thiocy_cont_1000_plan (SPAdes) | ecosystem: Engineered > Bioreactor > Thiocyanate-remediating >... | reverse complement strand
AGATAGAATTTTCTTTTTCAAGTGCATCCATGCAAGAAAAAGAAATTTTTCTTTTCAAAATTGAAATTATCATCAACAGTAGCGCATGTTTTTAACAAAGTTGACTGAACCTGCCAATCAACGTCATCGTGAATTATCTGTTTGCGTATTTTCCGTTTTTATTCTAAAAAAAGGTTATTTTATATTGTCGAGGATATCCGTTTAGAAAATCGGCTGAGTTTATTTTAATTATTTTAATGAGGAAATTGATCCAAAAATATTTTTATTATTTAAAAATAGAAAAACGCATTCAGCTGTCAATCGATTTGTGTTTTTCAATACACACATAGCATTTAATAGCGAATTATCATAAGTGGCTCGACAAAGATAACTAATTTATGAGAAAATAAAAGACAAAAGGCAAAAAAAAACAGAAGTGAGTCTCTTGAGTAAATGTGAGTTTTGTTTTACATCGAATTAGTTCGATTCGATGTCAAAGAAAAGTGGATAGAAATCGTTGACTTTGGAGTACGAATGTTTGTTGTTATAGCAACGTTTGGTATCGAATCACCGGGAGTTGTTACTGTTGTTTCTAAATCAACGACTTCGTTTTGAAATTGATTTGATTGTTCAGTTGAATTTATTTCAATATGTTCTTGGACGACACCGGAAAGATTTTGAATAACTGAAGATGAGCGATCTAGAAAAAAACAAAAATGTATTCTTTCAGAAATTTGAATAAGTTCATAACATCTTACCTGCTCTGCCGCCGCCGCTGCTGGTGTCGTCAGGTGAATTGATAATACGATCTAGAGATAAAAATTTGAGCATAATTTCTTTTTGATGAATTGAATTTTACCCTGATCATCTTCATTGTTAAGCCTTATACGAGTACCATCGTCGGGTTCAATCGAATCGCGAATAAGAAGATTATCTGTTGGTGGATCGATCAACTGATCAATAGCATCATCGTGTTGTTCTTCTTCTGCTTGAGCATCATGATCCATATCCCATAAAGTTTGATAAATGATCACAGTTCGTGGATTTTGAAGAAGGCCAACTATATATAAAAATAATCCTACTGGAAGTACCGACCAACAATAATAAATCACGACACATAACAGCATAAAAATGAGGAAATCAACGAATTTTTGTAGATCAAAGTGATGAGGTACATGAGGTAAAATAAGATCGTCAATCTCTTCATCTAAAGTGTCATTTAGGAAACAAAAGTTCATCTTATTGTTAGAATAAATCATACTTGTTAAACCATGCATATGATCGTCTCTTGCTTCTGTACCGAATTCTATAGAAATCAAATTCTATTAATTGACAAACTCTCAACAAAAAACATTATAAACGTACGAATATAATCATCATTGATAATTGGTATTCTCGTGTGTTGCGCCATGAATTTTTTGTATTATATCGATAGACAAATAGTTGAGTGAATAACCTATATGAATGAAAATAGTATGGAAAGAAACTCACGCTTTTATTTGCCTTGCCTGCTCCAGGTCAGTTTTTCGTTTTTCTCAAACATGACGACGTCAATCTTTTTTTCTCTCATGATTCATACATATGTTACATTATACATATGCGAATGTCGAATGTCTGCTTCGCTCTCTCTTAACGTAGCAACCAATAGAAATGGGTAGTTAGGAAGAAAAAAGATTGATCGTAAAAATACAACATGAAACAATTCGAATTTTGTCAGTTTATTGCAATACGTAAGTAACTTTTCTTTAGTTTGAAACAATTTGGATATAATATATAATGGATAGTTTATAGATGAATTCGGCTTACTATAATGAGCATCAATTGGGGTCATAGAAAGTGTTCAGTATATAACTTTCAGAATCTAGTTTTGTTATCGTATAGAGTAAAATAAAATACGTTTTGTTGATTCTACATTTATCCTTCATATTTGAATAATCTATTAATTTACTGATAAAGTGTATTTGGTATCCATAAGATAATTTGGTTGTATTTTTATGTGAACTATATTTCATATATGTTCAGAATAGTGGTTTTTCTCTCATAGAAACCGAAAAAACTACATTTTTCGAGCCTTGGAGATACTTTACTATGGTTTATTCCTTAGAAAAGTGAGATTTTTTGGTTCTTCATAACAGAACAGAACAGAACAAAAAAAAGTATATCTACTCACGTGTCGTCCATAAGTGAGTAATCGCGCGAGTACAACGAAAGAAATATAACAAACCTACTTTACACACCACACCCCCTTTTCACATTGCATTAGAAAAGTTTCTTATACTTTTTATAGGAAAAGTATATAAATATTACAAAGGTTTTGATTGTTAATCTTTTACAATAAGAACAAGTTTTAGGACATTCTCTTAACCCTTCGTTGGTGTCCTCATTTTAGAGCTTCAATTATAGCCCGTTTATTCCTTCTTCATGCTATAGAATGAGAGCGACTCTATTTTTTTGAGTTTGTTCGCTATAAAGTTATCAAAGAATAACCAATTAAAAAAATCACTTCCAGGTCTTATTATAGATAGAGACATAGGGTGGGTCTAATCGGGCCCCAGGACACTAACGAAGAGTTAAAATACATCTATGCATTACAAGGTCATTCACCCTTTTTACTGGCAGTTTCATCGATTTTACTTATCATTTAGTTTATTCACGAAGAGAAATGAATTTTAAGAAACGTTTAACGTTCTCTTTTCTAGTAGTGAGATAGAAAAAAATTAATTTTCTAAGAAAAACTAGACTTTTCAAAAAGAATTATGGCGCGGCCAAATTTTTAGAAATCTCCAATACAATCGAGTTACAACCAAAAAGTATAACTAATTACGAATAGGCTCACTTACCTCTAGACTGAAGCTGGAATTTGGAGTGTATCTAGCTGCTTTTGTAATCAGAAGCCCAGAAAAATCAAAAGATTCGTGAAATATATGTGCTAAAAGAACGTCAAGTTTTCTATACATCCGTCTAATCGAGTTTGCATCTATATATACTTGCTTTCTATTCTGATTTCTTTTTCATTCTCTCGCCTTTTTTCTTATCGTTTTTGTTTTACTTTCTCTTTTCTTCTGCGTATCATTTCTTTTTCCTCTCTCCTTTTTTTCTTCTCGTCACATTGAAACGTCACATTGGAACGTCATAATTTTTGTAGTGGAGGCACAGATACAAAGTTTAAATAATGACAGTTGATAAAGTTATGCACAACAACCAACCGCACAGAGAAAAACAATAAAAATAAATAATAAGACAAGGAAATTTTATGCGTTTTTAGTATTTGTACCGATAGAAACTCTAATCACTCATCGTTGCAGTATTTTTCTCATTTTTTTTGATTTCTCTTTCTCGTTTTGTGCTTTTTTAGTAATGCATTTGTGATAAAATTTGCATGACATGTTTTTAATTTTTCGTCACTTGACATCTAACATAAATTATCATCTATATCAATATTCGGCATTATTGCCTCGCAATCTTCTCTAAAATACACATTTTTTCAAGAAGAAAAAGACTAATCGCAATAAAAACACCACGAAATTTTTTTCGTATCTTTTTTCTTAGATGACTTTTTCTAGCAATTTCTATAAGCCATCTATTTGCGTCTAAATTAATTTTCTCTCTCATTGCTTAGTTTTATTCACCTTATTGATGCTGAAATTCAAACTATTCATTTGAACAGAATTTTCGTCTTGTTTCTGAATAACGTACCTTAACCTATGAATTGAGTCGTTTTTATTTCCAGTCCACAATCATTTGATTTATGACTGCTTAAATACTTGAAAACATTTGTTAGATGGCATTCGAATATTATTTATTGTTTATATAAATATTCTTATACAGCGGCCGAAATTCTTCCACCCATAGATTCTAAGTGTGATTGTCTTCAAGAAGGAAAAATCGAAATAAACAAAATTCGCTATCCTCTTGTATTTTGAACTGATCTTTTCTAGTTTTTGGTTATTATTTAAGCACGTTGCATATATGTTACTACGTGATATCAATGATGCCAAAAAAGAAAAATTACAAAACAAACAATTTCTTTTCTTTCTGTCTTTTTTTCTCTTTCACTATCCGATTACTATGACTGAAAAATGCTTTCTTTGACTCTCAAAGCATCACTTCCAAGTATCAAAAAATACTGGATACTAAATTTTAGACAAATCAATGACCAACTAACCGCTTTGATATAAAAACGTGCGGTATTTACAATATTACTTTTTATACTATCGGTCATGGAACAAAACATATACGAGCTATCTACATTCATCTCAGTAATATTTCGGTCCATATTTGAGAAAGCACAGCAAGAACTGATCTATTCATTCGTAGTCTATACATACTTGTTAATTGTATTGTCAGATCTTGGAGACTCCGAGTGAATAATCTGTTTAGTTGAAGAAAGATCTAAAATCAAAAGAGACCGTTGTGAAACGATCGATTCTTAGATGTACACGTGTTGTGGAATGTTTTTTTGCTTTATATAAAACGGTTCCTACAGGCGTAAATGGTCAGACGATAAACATAGATTAAATAATCACAAACGTTTCAATTTCTTTCTTTCTTCTATTTTTATACTGCTCGAAAATTTCGAATCGAAGCATACGTTTGTCTCTTTTCTTTTTTTAGTATCAATAAAAGCAAGTTAGACAAGGTTTTTTCTCCATGTAAACAAATCAACGAAAAACGCATATATACGATAACTTAATCACGACTATACCTTTTTAAAATAGCAAACATTTCAATTATCGTATTTATGACATTCACGATGTAAATATGCTCTGTACCATGACGACAGAACAAAAAAAAATCGAACACAAAAATATAACGAATTAACTCATATACAACTCAATATTCAATGTTACTGCAAAATTCATCGAATAATGATTATCTCCTATGTCAATATTTGGCTATTATGTTTTTATCATTTTCCGATGTAAAACTAATTTTTGTTTTCTTTTATTAAATAAAAAAAATCTTCAAAAAACAAATTTCTCTGTTTATGGATTAGCAAGATTATAAATATCAATCGAAGATAATTCTCGAGAATATAACTTAAATTCATCTATATATCCATAATATTGTCCGTTGATCATTCCACTGGCATCACAACCAGTTCCACTTAAACATGAACCAATTGTTGCAAACACAGGTAAACCAGCAGCACCATAATTAAATGGTACAGAACCTGATCCATATTGAGTTCCATTGATCCATAATCGAAGACCATTCGGTGCTGAATAGGTAATCGCAACATGTGTCCATACATTTACTGCAATCGTAGGTCCCGCCACAGCAACTACACCCCCAGGCCAGCTCTGTGCATAGATTCCACCCGAATTGCTAAATCCTAGCATTCCTATACACCAACCAAGACCTATACTAGTTCCTGACACATGAATAATTGTTCCTCCAGTAGTATTAATTGGTTTAATCCAAAGTGAAAAAGAATATGATTGAATACTTGTACCTAATAAAACAAGACCTTTTACTTGAATATACGACGGACTGTTCAGTAATGCTAAACATTGATTAACTCGACATGAATTCGTATAAGAATAATTAAAACCTGATCCATTAATACCTAATGGACCACTATCCAAAAGAGTATTATTATCATCAAATGTATATTCAACTGTTAATGTAGCTTCACGAAGAATTTCTTCAGCTCTAAAAACAAATCTTCAATTTATAGAAATCACTTCTTTTTAATAAAAATGAATTTCATTTACGTTTTTGCTCGAGATACGAAACTTATTTGATCAAGACAACCATCCCAATAATTATTCGGATAATTTATTTGATTCGTACCGATCATGAAATTTCCCTGTGTACCTCGATAAGGACCACTCGAATTATTAGATATATCTAAAATTCCATTAATATAAATCGATTGTTTCAACATTGAATAATCATAAACAAATGCAATCTAATCACAAGAAAATTTTGAGTTTGAAGCGAAATTTGATTAAACATACATGATACCATTTTCCCGAAGAAAGTACCGTCGTTCCTTGAATGTCATCGAAATAGAAACCGAAATAAGGCTTCTGTTTTCGAATAGTAATATAAAATGAATAATCAATTGTATTCTGGTCAAATTGGCCAAAGAGAGCACTATCAAAACCAGTGGCAATACTATTGTGTAACGTTGCTGGTTTAACCCATGCATTCAAAGAAAATGAGGTGTATGCCATATTGAGAAAAGGTAGTGAATTCACAGTAATAGACTGCTTATTGACAGCATTAAGATAAAGACATGATCCATAACCATTTATACCTGGAGAACTATATGTTGGAGAATTGATTCCATTACCTGGATAATTTTCGTAAAAATCATTGAGATTATTATCAAATGTCCATAAAATACGAACAGCTAAATGAGAGAAGATATTCGTCGTAATGAAATAGATCGAAATTACTCACGTGTCTGACAATATGATCCATTCCATTTATCAGTTATACATTGGCATATATTCTCAGAAATACAAGTGCCACCATTCTTGCAATTAGGATTACAAGTTACAGTTACTAGAGAACGAAGAAGGAAATGAGTGATATTTGTGGATTTTTGTTTTTACTTGGTGATTTCCGTAGAAATAAAATGAGAATGATCGCAACAATACATATGATAACAAGAATCCCAGTAATCAAAAGATAAAGTAAACGTCGACGATACAAACGTCTTCGACGTTTCTTTTTAAGATCTTTATGAAGCTTTGAATTTTTTGGTAGATTGAGTACTGGTGATCGATAGTTTTGTTCCACACTATCGACATTACGAATTGAACTTGGTGTTTTCAAAAGTTTTTTCTTTCGATGATGAGTCTTAGTTGAATTCTACGATGAAATAAAAGTCAAATGTTGATGAAAGCAATGAGAAAACTAACCGAAAATGAATTGACAGGGGTTAGTTTCGTTGATGAGCTTGTATTTCTTATCGAAACAATAATAGGAGACCTGCGTCTTTTTCTTGGTTGATTATATTTTTTCTTTTTCATGTCTATTTGATTGATTTTCATTTCTTTGTGACCAAGAAAAAATAGATTTTGTATGCAAAAATTATATCAGAAAACAAAGAAAGGCACCTTTTCAAGGCTTCTTCAAAACAAAGAAATTTATAATAAAATTAGATTTGTTCGAATATGTTTTGAGTTTGTCATTTTTTATTTTCATTTAAGGATGCTTGAGTTGATACTGTTGTATTTTGATAATCAACAAAAAATTTATTTTGGAAACAGTATCATTGAAAAAAAATCTGCCGTGTCATTAACATTGGTAAGATAATCACAAGCCTGTTTTATTTTGATGGAATATTAGATGATCGTACTAAATTATTGTCGCTTTTCATATATAATTGCCGTACGCATATTTTATATCTGGGAGTAGTGCCAATAAATGGTACGTTTATTGGTAGATGATGATATTATGTCAATTTAGGGTACGTCATCGAAATGAAGAAGCTCTTTTGAATATTTTCATTTTGAGACATAAATGAAATTATACATCTAACAAACAAGAGTAACGATCTATTCGTGCTTTCTGTCTTTCCTATTCTTTTCTCTGCTATTACAACAATCATATCTATATTTTTCGAATTCATGTCACAAGTCAAGGTTTAATTCATGGATGGTTGAATTTGATGTTGTTGTTGTTGTTGTTGTTGTAGAAAAGATCTTTTTTGAAAAAGCACATAGATTAATTGTTGACGAAATCGTTTCGATGCACAAATATAAATATAAAATGGACACTAAACAAAAAAAGAAGTAGATTTGTAGATATCACACTCAATTCATTATTATTTACTGCAAAATATGAATAATATAAACAAACTGCTATCGTTGAAATGAGTTGTACAATAGCATTGATCAATGGATCATCTGATGGACTGACAGTTAGTGTGTATACATTCATGATAGTCGATGGTGCAACATTCGTAAAATTAAAGATAACTTGAATAAGAACCATTCTAGTCAATTGTTTATCCAATTCTCGACGGACTAATGGAATTGATCGATGTGGAATTTGTTGAACATGTCGATACGCAAGCAATCCAAACAAAACTGTAATAGATATTGGTAAAATACCAGTGAATATTAAAATATGACCATAAATCGTAAATTTTTCATAACTAGGATTCGTCATTGCACATGAAACTTGACCGGTAATAGGCGAAATAATGAGGCGATAAAAAATCAATGTTGGAATACGAGAGAGTATCCCAATGAAAATAAATGTCAAACATAGATATCGATTCAATTTAATGTTACTATATCGTTGCCATCGAACTTTTGATGAAGTTGCTAAGAATTGATCGATGGTTGCCAAACAAATACAAGTAAATGAAGTCATGGCAAATACGTCAATCAAATACCATCGAAATTTACAGTAAAATTCCGAAAGTAATGACCAATTGATACCAGTTTGAAACCAAACAATTCGAGTTAATAAACCAGTCATTAATTGACCAATATTTGTAAATGACATTATTGTCAGATAGAACGCACATGGACTTTGTCGAAATGTTTTCAAACTAAGGAAAACAATGATACTCAATAATCCACCAGAAACTCCTAAAATCAGCAATGGAATTCCGAGATAAACATTGAGTTTTTGTGACAGAAACGTTAATGTTGATGTCATTATTAATGATGTTTGTAAATTATTCTTCGTTATCTTACTAAGAGAGATAGAGAGTAAAGTGTCTCAATTAAAATGTCGATTGAAGTGAGATTAACGATAAGATAGAAAAAGTACTTTGATGAATTCTAATAATATATTCAACTGACACACCGGCATCAATTTTTTATGTATTGGTAATAAAAAAAAGATTAATATATATACTGTTACGGAATGTATTAAAACGGTTACTATGTTGAAGTTTCCTGTATAATAAAATGCACTTGTCTCCAACTTATAATAGTCTTTCTTTTATTGAATAAAAGTCATTATTATTTCGAGAACAAAAAGTCATGAAAGTTTTCAAGTGCTTTCAACCTCGACAGAAAATAATGATATTTCCAAATAATGAAGTTAATTATGAAACTTTAAACATTCGACGTTATCACATGCGTTGTGAGAACAGAAAAAGTTTATGAATTTGCGAGATTATAAATATCAGTCGAAGATAATTCTCGTGAATATAACTTAAATTCATCTATATATCCATAATATTGTCCCCTGTTGATTGTACCAGCGGCACAAGTACATCCACTTAAACATGAGCCAATTGTTGCAAACACAGGTACACCAGCAGCATCATAATTAAATGGTACAGAACCTGACCCATATTGAGTTCCATTGATCCATAATCGAAGACCATTCGATGATGAATAGGTAATTGCAACATGTGTCCATACATTTGCTGCAATTATAGGTCCAGGAACAGCAACTAAACCCCCAACCCAGCTATGTGCAAGTATTCCACCTGAACTGTTAAATCCTAGCATTCCTACACACCAACCAGCAAGACTAGTACTACTTCGTGACACATGAATAATTGTTCCTCCAGTAGTATTAATTGGTTTAATCCAAAGAGAAAAGGAATATGATTGACTAATTGTACCTAATAAAACAAGACCTTCAGCTTGAACATATGACGGATTGTTCAGTAATGCTAAACATTGATTAACTCGACATGAATTCGTATAAGAATGATTAAAACCTGATCCATTAATACCTAATGGACCACTATCCAAAAGAGTATTATTATCAAATGAATATTCAACTGTTAATGTAGCTTCACGAAGAACTTCTTCGGCTCTAAAATAAACCGTCAATTTATAGAAATCACTTCTTTTTACAAAATGAATTTCATTTACGTTTTTGCTCGAGATACGAAACTTATTTGATCAAGACAACCATCCCAATAATTATCAGGATAATTTATTTGATTCATACCGATCATGAAATTTCCTTGTGTACCTCGATAAGGACCTCTCGAATTATTAGATATATCTAAAACCCCATTAATATAAATCGATTGTTTCAACATTGAATAATCATAAACAAATGCAATCTAATAACAAGAAAATTTTGAGTTTGAAGCGAAATTTGAATAAACATACATGATACCATTTTCCCGAAGAAAGTACCGTCGTTCCTTGAATGTCACCCAAATAAAAACCGAAATATGGCTTCTGTTTTCGAATAGTAATATAGAACGAATAATCAGTTGTACTCTGGTGAAATTGGCCAAAGAGAGCACTATCAAAACCAGTGGCACCACTGTTGTGTAACGTAGTTGGTTTAATCCATCCATTCAAAGAAAATGAAGTATATGCCATATTGAGAAAAGGTGGTGAATTCACAGTAATAGACTGCTTATTGGCAGCATTAAGATAAAGGCATGATCCATAACCATTTATACCTGGAGAACTATATGTCGGAGAATTAGTTCCATTACCTGGATAATTTTCGTAAAAATCATTGAGATTATTATCAAAAGTCCATAAGATGCGAACAGCTAAATGAGAGAAAATATTCGTCGTAATGAAATAGATCGAAATTACTCACGTGTCTGACAATATGATCCAATCCATTTATCAGTTATACATTGGCACACATTCTCAGAAATACAAGCGCCACCATTCTTGCAATTAGGATTACAAGTTACAGTTACTAGAGAATGAGGAAGGAAATGAGTGATATTTGTGTAGTTTTCTCTTTACCTTGTGATTTCTGTAGAAATAAAATGAGAATGATCGCAACAATGCATATGATAATAAGAGTCAAAGTAATGAAAAGACAAAATAAACGTCGACGATTGAAACATCTTCGACGTTTCTTTTTAAGACGTTTATGAAGTTTTAAATTTTTTGGTAGATTGAGTACTGGTGATCGATAATTTTGTTCGACACTATCGACATTACGAATTGAACTTGGTGTTTTCAAAAGTTTTTTCTTTCGATGACGAGTCTTAGTTGAACGCTACGGTGAAATAAAAGTCAAATAGTTATGGAAGTAATGAGAAAACTAACCGAAAATGAATTGACAGGGGTTAGTTTCGTTGATGAACTGGTATTTCTTATCGAAACAATAATAGGAGACCTGCATCTTTTTCTTGGTTGATTATATTTTTTCTTTTTCATGTCTATTTGATTGATTTTCATTTCGTTGTGATCAATAAAAAATATGCAAAAGTTGGGTCAGAAAGCAAATAAAGGCACTTTTTCAAGGCTTCTTCAAAACAAAGAAATGCATAATAAAATTAGATTTTTTCGAATATGTTTGGACTTTTAGAAAAAAGTAATTGCTTGTCATTTTCTTATTTTCATTTAATGATCTTGAGTTGATAGTGTTGTATTTTGATAATCAACGAAGAATTTATTTTGGAAACAAAATCATTCAAAAAAAAATCTGCCGTATCACTAATTTTTAGTGATTAACAATCTTGTCCTCTTCCGTCAGCGTCTGTCAAATCAAAAGTTGTTCAATTGGAAATATATTAACGAAAGTAAAATAGAAATATTTTATTTTTTACTGGAAAAATGAACATAAGTAGAAGTACCGATAAAGTTTCAGTTCGAATTATGTAAATAAAAATAGCTTTATTGTTGTCTCTATTTCAGTTTGGAGTTATCGTTTAGAGAGCATTGACCGATATCGATCAGGAATTCTTATTTATCTCGTTCGAATGATGCATCTTTTAATGAAGCGTATGAAAAAAAAAGTAGTCGAGAAAGAGAGAGAGAGCGATAATTGATGAAGGAATGAGTATTTTAATTTTTTCTTTCTCTCCCTCTCGCCTACCTTATTCAAATAGCCTTGACGAATTGTGTTCTTAGAATGAAAAGAAATAGGTTATTTTTCGAATGAATGCATTGACTTACCAATCGTGATTTCAACAGTGACTAATCGCAGATTTTGTCTATAACAAGAAAAAAGTAATGTAGAATCATATTAACGTTTATAGTATGTCAAATTCAATTAATAAAATAGTTTCATTTAATTTCAAGTTCGTTTTTTATGTATCGGTAATAAAAAAAAGATTAATATATACTATTACAGAAAAACAACTGATCAGTATTAAAACTGTTACTATATCGAAGTTTCCTGTATAATAAAATGCACTTGTCTCCAACTTATTATAGTCTTTATTTTATTGAATATAAGTCATTATTAGGCACAGAAAAAGTTTATGGATTCGCAAGATTATAAATATCAGTCGAAGATAATTCTCGAGAATATAACTTAAATTCATCTATATATCCATAATATTTTACCCTGCTGATTCCACCTGCAGCACAATAACATGCACTTAAACATGAACCAATTGTTGCAAACACAGGTTCACCAGCAGCAGCATAATTATATGCTGCAGAACCTGACCCATATTGAGTTCCATTTATCCATAATCGAAGACCATTCGATGATGAATAGGTAACCGCAACATGTGTCCATACATTTACGGCAATCGTGGGCCCCGCAACAGAAACTGAAGGCGACATCCAGCCGTGTGCGTATATTGCGCCTAAACTGCTAAAACCTAGCATTCCTATACACCAGGTACCAGAACCTGTCTTGTTTTGTGATACATGGATAATTGTTCCTCCAGTAATAATAATTGGTTTAATCCAAATGGAAAAAGAATATGATTGACTAATTGTACCTAATAAAACAAGACCTTCTGCTTGAATATATGACTCATTGTTTAGTAATGCTAAACATTGATTGACCCGACATGAATTCGTATAAGAATAATTAGAACCTGATCCATTAATACCTAATGGACCACTATCCAAAAGAGTATTATCATCAAAAGTATATTCAACTGTTAATGTAGCTTCACGAAGAATCTCTTCGGCTCTAAAATAAACCGTCAATTTATACAAATCACTTCTTTTTATAAAAATGAATTTCATTTACGTTTTTGCTCGAGATACGAAACTTATTTGATCAAGACAACCATCCCAATAATTATTCGGATAATTTATTTGATTCGTACCGATCATGAAATTTCCTTGTGTACCTTGATAAGGACCTCTCGAATTATTAGATATATCTAAAACCCCATTGATATAAATCGATTGTTTCAACATTGAATAATCATAAACAAATGCAACCTAATAACAAGAAACTTTTCAGTTCGAAGTAAAATCTGAATAAACATACATGATACCATTTTCCCGAAGAAAGTACCGTCGTTCCTTGAATGTCATCGAAATAAAAACCGAAATAAGGCTTTTGCTGTCGAATAGTAATATAAAATGAATAATCAGTTGTACTCTGATGAAATTGACCAAAGAGAGCACTATCAAAACCAGTAGCACCACTGTTGTGTAACGTAGTTGGTTTAATCCATCCATTCAAAGAAAATGAAGTATATGCCATATTGAGAAAAGGTGGTGAATAAACCGTAACAGACTGATTATTAGTAGCATTAAGATAAAGGCATGATCCATAACCATTTATACCTGGAGAACTATATGTTGGAGAATTAGTTCCATTGCCTGGATAATTTTCGTAAAAGTCATTCGTATGATTATCAAAAGTCCATAAGATACGAACAGCTAAATGAGAGAGGATATTCGTCTTAATGAAATAGATCGAAATTACTCACGTGTCTGACAATATGATCCATTCCATTTATCAGTTATACATTGGCATACATTCTCAGAAATACAAGTGCCACCATTCATGCAATTAGGATTACAAGTTACAGTTACTAGAGAACGAAGAAGGAAATGAGTGATATTTGTAAGTTTTCTCTTTACCTTGTGATTTCTGTAGAAATAAAATGAGAATGATCGCAATAATGCATATGATAAGAAGAATCAAAGTGATGAAAAGACAAAATAAACGTCGACGATCCCAATATCTTCGACGTTTCTTTTTAAGATCTTTATGAAGTTTTAGATTTTTTGGTAGATTGAATACTCGTGATCGATAGTTTTGTCTCGCACTTTGAACATTAAGAATTTTTTCGGATTTTGTTGTTTTCAGATGTTTTTTATTTCGATGATGAGTCTTAGTTGAATTCTAAGATAAAAGAGAAGTTAAATATCGATAGAAGGAAAGAGGAAAATAACCGAGGATGAATTGAGCAAAATGTGGTTCGTCGATAAACGTGGATTTCTTATTGAGACAATAATAGGAGATCTGCATCTCTTGCTTTCTTGATTATTTTTTTTGTTTTTGATGTTTACCGGGTTGACGCTCATACTTTCTAATGAATAAGAAAGTATCTAAAAAGAAAGTGTTGATGTAAGTTTGAGGAAACCTTCAAAATAAAGAGTTGCAGAATAAAATTATTGTTGTGTGCAATAGAAAAGATGAGAATAGGCACACATAGTTCGTAGACTGCTTCAAAATAAAGGAATACACAATCGAAATCAAATATGTACATGTTGCGAAAAGGCAACCTCTGACCGTAAAATGTAATGAGAGAAAAATAAACTTTATTATTTTTTTTAATCATAAAAAGTCGTGTTTAAGGATTCACAAGTAGTTTGTAGAGTTAAGTCTAGAATTGAATTCTAAAAAAAACCTTCTTTGAAATTAATTACTTCTTTCAAAAGTTTGAATTATGATGTTAGTACAAAATACTGTTCTCGATATTCCAATTCTTATTCTTTTGTCGATTGGAATTTTAACTTCATTGTCAATGCTAATTCTCATTTTTCATCATCGACAACAATGTCCATCTACATCAGCAATGTTACTTATCTGCAATAGTTATGTTGGTGTCATTCTTTATTGTATCTTTCAAATAGACTTATATTGACATGTTTTATATGGTCATTTGAACATAAATGTTTCTTTCAACAAAATCGTCGACAAGCAAATAAACGTGATCTCGTTGTTTTACGACGAATTATTATTTTACTTGGCGTACTACTCACAGTCGGTCTTCCCGCTACAGGATTATATTTATGATATCTGATTACTGGTTATTCAATGCCAATGATTTATCATGTTCAATTATGTACGATCAGTATCGGAATGGCAAGTTTGCCAATAATAATCGTCTTCATCCAATATTAACTAATTGCATCATCTAGACGAAGTAAATCGAGTGTCATAAATTCAGTAATATTATATGACTTTGTTTTGTTTTTATTATGAGTCAGAGTGTGCTTTCTTTTTGTTTTGGAAAAGTCGAAACGTGTCGTTCTTACTCATATGATTATGACTGCATATAAATTATCAGCACATTGTTCTTTTTTTGTTGAAATAAAAATAAAATGGGTAACGTTTTTGATAAGATCATGCAAAAAATATCA
>Ga0209935_1003710_pt1 | contig 15196 bp, 23 predicted proteins | sample ThiBio_1000_plan_2_FD_183958 | JGI IMG/M metagenome (GOLD analysis project Ga0209935, IMG submission 183958) | Wastewater bioreactor microbial communities from Cape Town, South Africa - Thiocy_cont_1000_plan (SPAdes) | ecosystem: Engineered > Bioreactor > Thiocyanate-remediating >... | reverse complement strand
AATAGCAGCCAGCTGAACTTGACCCATAAAATCAAAAAGGCCACTCTAAACGAGCAGCCTCTTTGTTCGAACAATCCCCCGAAATCTAGACTTTTAGGAAAAATCTAGACAATCGCGGGATCCTACACATGGCCTGGGGTGTTTCGCGAATAACACGTTTTCAATGCGCTCAACGTTGGCTCCAGGCACCTCATCGGCGAACCGAATAAGGTGCCCTACATAGGCGCTCTTCACAACGTCGTCCTCTAGGCGTTCGACATCTACGCCGGGAACTAATGCACCAAGGCGTACTTTCTCGAACATTCGCTGTCCTATGGCCCTATCGGTTTGTGCCTCCTTCGTCTCAGAGATCACCCATCGCTCCCAACAAGCACGCTCAATACGCGCAATGTCTGCGCGTACTGCGTTATCGCGGGCGAACGCAATCAGGGTCTCACATTTTGCACTTGCAATAAGTGCTTCCTGTAACGCAACGAATGTCGTGGAATCCAGCGTTCGAAGGTCCAAGTGTCGGTCAAAGGTGCAATACAAATTGACTGCTTCAACGATCTCTTTAAGGCCGTTCGACATCGCAATTTCTTTCAGGTAAGCATTTGCTGGTTAATTTTTAACTTTTTGGCCAAGGGAGAGCTCTCAGGGCTTTTGCTGCAAAACAACGAAGCTCTGCCCTGCCCTCCCAAATTGAAGGGCTATTTATCGATTCGCAGCAATGCGGCCTTCGCCTCGCCGACAATCTGTCGCATGGTATCCAGCAGCGCATCAAGCCTGTTGGCGTCCATTTCCACCGTTTGCATAGACAAAAGATCCACGTTGAGCGTGCGGATACTTTGAACCAATTCCGTTACCGCCAACACGATTTGCGTGTCATATCGAACATCAGCCTTCCGCCCGAGACCGGCTCGTCGCATAAAGTCGCCAACCGTCAGGTTCCGAATATTTGCGTTGTGCTCAATCTCTGCCCGTTCAGCTGCGTTCACCAATACCGGTATCCGCAACGTTCTCCGCGTTTCAACAGGCACAGATGCAAAAGGCTTCGTCTTCTTAACCATATATACATTATTGCATGCATCTGGCGCGGATGAATAGCAGTGTCGGCGCCCTCGCCTCCTACTCTCTCATTCTCTTCCTTTACTTCAGGCCGCCATGGCCTGGCCTTCTTCATGACGATCGCGGCTCCCGCCGCGATCTCCTTTGAACCCAGCGCAGCTGGTCTCCTTGCTTACGGGTCTCGGGGCGAAGCCCTGAGTTGGATGCGACGGGCGCGAAGCGACCTAGCGTCCAAACCCCAGATATGCGCCGCAGGCACATATCTGGCATCCTGCCCCGTGTAGTGTGGTTTTCGTCGTTGTACGTTGTCGATGGAAAACGTGCAGCGCTGCTGCGTATATCCGCAGGGCTACGCGACCTTTTGCTATCTCATAGAGACAGCCGGCGTATAGAACTACCGACGATCGGGCGCATCGTTGCAATGCTACGCGCACGAATCCGTCGTGGTTGACGCAGATAAACGTGTGAAACTAATGAGGTAATGTGCTGTGAAATCGGGCGCAATCCCGTGGTAATATTGAAACGTAAGTCACTTATTTGTTGTAACTGGTGCGTGAATTGGCGAGGCAATAAAGGATGAAGGCGGACGGAAGCAATAAGGAAAGGCGAACGCCGGGACCCTTGAAACGCATGTCGGCGGAAGACTCGCTAGCTATCCGCGAAATCCTGGCTGTGGCGTGGCAAACCATCGAGCCGGAAGAGCGGACGCAACGGCAGCTGTTTGCCGCCTTAATGACGGAGTTGTACGCGTTGCGAATGAAGGGATTTAGCTTCCGCCAGATAGCAAGCCTGCTTAACGACAGCGGGTTTTCGTTGCAGCCGGGAACCGTTCGCAGCTACTACAACGAAATGATCGCGGCGCGGATGGATGAGTGCAAAAAACGTTTCGACGAACAAATGGCATTGCTGCGCGACGCGCAGCAGATGACGCGCTCCGCAGATCTTGGTCATCTGGCCGGGAAAATCGTCGCGATGCGCCAGCGGAACCAGGAACTGGTGGACCAGCGCATCAAAGCGGTACTGTCTGCGTCCGACGTGGGGGGGCTGCAATCAGCAAATCAAGACTCGAGGCCGCAGACAACACCAGCAAATGTTAAAACCGCAAAGAAGAATGCTCCGCCTACACCACCAAAAAAACAGCCTGCTGAAGTTGCTCAAAAAGGTAATGAGTCCGGCTTTGGCCTGACCGACTCACGGGTGATTGCGACCGGTGAAACCCGCAGTAGTTTTTTTGATGGCGGCGGCGTTGCCGATGAAGATTCGCAAGTTTCAACGTCTGGCACGTCGACGTCGATTACCCCAAGCGCCGGCGCTAAACGCGAACCTCCTTCCACCCAAAAAAACACGTTGCGTTGTTGCGCCCCAAAGGGCAAAGACGCCCCCCCTCCCCTCGAGCGCCGCCCTGGCGTTCCGATCGAAGTTTACGAAGACGGTTTGCTTGAGCATCCGGCTATATCAGGTCTCATGCTGACAAAAGAGCAGCGCTTGTATGGAGCACTGCTGGAATACATCAACTCCGAAGATGGCGTAGTGCACATTGAAACGATGAATCAAAAACGGTTCCGCATTAAGTGGGCGCGGCCTGTTCAGCCGGCGGGATCTACCAAGGACTTCGTCCAGCTGCATCAAAGCACCTTGCCACCAAACAGTTAGCCATGCGTACGCGCTGGATCACGAGATTTATCGCCAAGCTCGCGTTGTTGATGTTTCGAACAACCGTAACCGGGACAGATAAGCTGTTGGCAGCTCATACCAATGCTGCAGGGAAAATATTGGTGACGGCAAACCACGTTAGCTTAATAGATGGTGTGCTGATAGCGCTGAGCAGCCCTATTCCGCTGGTGTTCGCGGTTGCCCCTGAATATGCGTTGCGGAGATCGATCACGCGGCACAGCTTGATGTTGTTGTCCAGAATGGGGTACGGACAAGTCGTACCTTTGGACACGACGTCTTGCTACGGAGTCCGGGCGCTATATCGTGAGCTGGAGCAAGGAAACGCTGTGATGATCTTCCCGGAGGGGCGAATCCGGGCTGGAGCCGAATCCCTGGAGCTAATGCCCGGCGTTAATTGGCTGCTGCACAAAACCGGCGCAGCCGAAGTCAAAGTTTCCATTCGCGGCCCCGAACAAAGCCGCCTGTTTTCGCGGACTGGCCGAAAATACTGGCCGGCAACCGCCTTGCACTACGGGGACTACTGAACAAGGCTGTCCCGGATTAGGCACGGCTCTGGCTAAACCGCCGGCTTTCACGGCTGAGCTCGAATTGGCCAGCGCAGGCAACCACAGCCCGCGTGAAATAGCTCGCTTGTTAAGTGTGAGCGCCGCGATCGATACCACCGCCTCTCGAGATTGCCACCTGCCGGCGCCGGACTCGATTGCGCGCCAAGCACTACAGCGGAGGCGTCGCGCTTGCTGATCTCAACCGCGTTGCCCGTGTTGCTGTACCACCAACGGCGATTGCAATCGATCCTGCGGCCCCGACGTGGTGGCCCCCAACCCATTCTCCAACCGCCGACCCACTAGCTGTCGCCTACAAACCGCGTCACCACGGATAAATTCCGCTTGCATTTTGTTCGGTCGTTTCGTATCGTATCGTATCGTTACGTATCATCACCAGTTAACAAAAGGAACGAGTCATGCCTCGCGAAGCGTCCATCACATATGAGCAAGTCGCCGCCATCGCGGATGCCATCAAGGCCGCCGGCGGAAAACCAAATCTACGCCAAATCCGCGAGCGCCACGGCTCCGGCAGCATCGGAACCATTCACAAACTCGTCCAGCGGTGGGAGGAAACCCAATCCCGCCAGATCGAAACATCCCTCACCCTACCAGCGACCGTGCAACGTGCCATCCTGGAATTCCTGAACCAGGAATTAACCACCGCTCGTGCCGAGATCGAGAGCAAGCTGTCCGACACCCAGCAGGCAGCCAATGATCTCGCCGCCGAGGCCGAGCGCCAGGTTAACCACATCGAGAGACTTGAAACCGAAGTGGCGGACCTGCAGGGCGAAAAGGCCACGCTCGCCGGTCGCGTCACCCAACTCGAAACCGACCTTACCAGCGCCCGCGACGAAGCCGGCCGGGAACGTCAGGCCGCCGAGGCGGCCCGCACCGATCTGGCCAAGACACAACTGCGCCTAGAGGCTATGCCAATTCTGGAGAAGGAAAACGAACGCCTGCAAGGAGAGCTCGATGTCGAGCGCACCGCCCGCACCGACGCTGAGCGCCAGGCTGCGACCGCCGCGGCCACGGCCGCGGGCCTCGCCGACCGGCTGGCTGACGCCCAGGAACACCAAAAGCAGACCGCCGCCGAACTGGCGAAGAGCGAGGCCAGTCGGCAGCGCGTCTCCGACGAACTCTCCGAAATCCAGAAGGAGGCCCGAGCTATGTCGTCGCAACTCGGCCAGTTGCAGGGCACCATCCATACACTGCAGCGTCAGAGCGATGACCAAGCGACGATTATCAAAAACATGACGCCGGCACCAGCCGCCACCGCACCCACGAAAGCGTCGAACAAGGGATCAGCTAATAACAAATAACGACCGATTTACGTACGAACCCGGTAAATCTCGCAAGGAGATCGCAAATGGCAAAATACGACGTCACCTACGCCTGCGGGCATGCAGGCACCGAGCAACTGTTTGGCAAGGTCAGTGAGCGCGAGCGCCGCCTCGCGTGGATCGAGGCCAACAAGGTCTGCGCCGAGTGCTACAAGGCGCAAAAAACCGCTGAGGACGCCACGGCGCCGATGATGGCAAAACTGGTCATCGTGCCCGCCGCCGAGCCCATTATCAGCATCGAGGTCGCGGGCCAGATCGAGGCCCACAAGGATGCCTTGTATGAGGCCGGCTATAGCTGGTCGGATTCGACTGCTGGCGGCTTGGTAGGCTACCTGTCGGTGAGCAAACCCAAGCGAGTGTTGAGCAAGTGGCACAAGCTCACCTTGTCCGTCGACGAGGCTGCGGCGTGGATCAACACTGAGGGCGGGGCGCTGGCCACGATCGGCTACAAGCTTATCAACGACATTGGCGACCTCGACATGTCTTATATCGGCCAACTGTTGCAGCGCCAACAATCAGAACACGACGCCAAGGCGGTTGCTCGCGCAGCGTTTGATGAGATCAAAGCCCGCGACCCGAGACCCGTGCGCTCTCCATTGCGTGAGCGCATTGCCGCGCTGGAGGCGTCCAGCGGCGGCAAGTGGAATGGCAAGATCTACGGCAAGCCCGGCGGCTACAATTTTTACGTCGCCGACACCAAATACTCCGCCACGGACGCCGAGGTCGCCGAGCGGGCTAGCATCAACGCCGCAATCGATGCGTGGGATCAAAAGTACGCAGCCGAGATCGCAGCGGCCAAATAAGACAGGCGGAGACGTGTATCCTAAACAACACCTATCCGCCATCGCCAAGCGCTATCCCAGCGCTTGGCGCACGGCCGACCAGATGCGCGCCGAACGCGGCCGGTGCCTGCCCGATTGGCCGACATGGTGCTATCTACCTCTCTCCGGCTGGTTCGCCATCATCACCGACGCTATGCGGCTCTCTGGTCCGACAATTGAGGCTGCGCGGGAATGCGCCTGCTTGGGTGCGCTCGGCACATGGCGCGTGACGCAGGGCATTTATCGCTACGATCCGACGCTGTTTGCGGCGCTGATCGAGACGCCGGTCGATGGTGATCTGCCTCATGACCTGCTCTATCACCTGCCGGAATGGTGTGTATACGTCGAGACGCCAGGGATGGCCTGGTGCGGGCATGAGCTGCAAGGATTTTTTGCGCACCTGGAGTCGGACGCCAACTCTGGCCGCCCAGAGTTGCGACTGATGCTGAATACCGCCACCGGCCTGTTTGCGCTGCCCCTGCACCTCGGCCCGTGGTCACTGGCTCAGTCGCTGGCGCTGGTCGCTGACGAGGCCAGCCGCCAAGCGTCTTTGCACGGCAACCCGTCCGCCGCAGCGGAGATCGATTCGACTACCGCTCCGGCCGCTGTGCGAACGGCGACTGAGCCGCTGCTGTCCCTGCTCCTGTACCTATGCAGTCAGGCTGCCGAGATTGGCGCAGACGGGCATCATCCGGCCAATCCAGTACCCAAGCGAACCAAGCAGGGCTGGAGGCTATTCGCGCCCGACCATCCGACCACTTGGGACGTTGGGACACGGATTGGTGCCGCGCTGCGCCGTGGCTACCACGCAGCTGAGATAGGCGATGGAACGCACGCAGGGCCGCGCCCGCATATCCGCCGTGCGCACTGGCACGGCTTTCGCACCGGCCCGCAAAAACGCGAGGACGGGACGCTCATCGCGGCGGTCGACCGCCCTATCGCGCTGCGATGGTTGCCGCCGATCCCGGTCAATGTCGACGACGCCGACGCGCTACCGGTCGTAGTGCGGCCGGTGCGATGAGAAAATCCGTGAACCTGATCGACGTTTACCGGCGGTTCCCGACACCAGAAGCTGCCATTACACACCTTGAGCGTGTCCGCTGGGGTGAGACACCTAAGTGCCCGTACTGCGGCGCCGAGACGGTCGCGCGCCATGCCGAGCTCGATCAACGCTCGCGCTGGCAGTGCTGGACGTGCCATAAATCGTTTGCCGCCACGGTTGGCACCATCTTTCACCGCTCGCACGTCGACCTGCAGCGGTGGTTTTTGCTAATCACTTTGATGCTCAATGCTAAAAATGGGTTGTCCGCGACGCAGGCGGCGCGTGATCTGGATACGCGCCGCCCGACCGTTTTAAGCATGATGCGTCGTATTCGCGCCCCACTGAACGACGACGGCCAGATGCTCGCTAACTTTTTACTACGGCTAATCCGATAGCCGCCAAAAATAGTGTCAACCTTTCTGTACAAGGTGCGTTAAACGCACTATAATAAAATATACACAATCATTTCTGTCGCAAAACCCGCTCTGCGATTAGCGCGGAGCACGCTTAAGGAGCTTAGCTATGACCGCGAATCAAACCCCCGAGATCGACAATCTCACCACCGAATTCAACATGACCCTCGTTGCGGGGAGCGTCAAGGGCGCCATGAAGACCGCCGACGCTAAGTCCCGCGATCTGTGGTTTGTGCCGATCGAAATGATTCGCCGCATCCCGGAGTTCAACGTCCGCGTCCGCGACGAAAAGTACCTGGCGCACCTCCGCACTATCGCCGACTCGATCAAGAAGGAAGGCTTCTACCCGAGCCATCCGCTCGAGGGCTACGTCGCCAACGAAGACGGCGAGAACGTGATCTATCTGACCGGCGGTTACACCCGGCACGAAGCCACGGGCATTGCCAACGCCGAGGGCGCGGAAATCCAGCTGCTGCCCATCGTCGTTGCCCCGCCCGGCACCTCGCGTGAGGATTTGGTCGTCGCCCTGGTCAAGGGGAACGAAGGGAAGCCGCTGACCCCGTACGAGGTCGCCATCGTTTGCAAGCGCCTCACGAATTACAGCTGGGATACCAGCATGATCGCCGAACGTCTCGGCATCGCGGAAAACTACGTGGACGGCCTGCTGCTGTTGATCGGCGCTCCGCTGGAAATCCGTTCGATGGTTCAGTCCGGCGAGCTGTCCGCCACCTTGGCGATCCAGGAACTTCGCGCCAAGGGTTCGAAAGCGGTCGAGCATCTGTCCAATGGCCTCGACCGGGCAAAAGCCGCCGGCGCTTCCCGCGTCACCGCGAAACACCTTCCCGGCGCCACTTTCAAAAAGGTCTTCAAGACGGCGGCACCCAAGATGTACGAAGTCGTCAAGAATCTGCGGGTCGATCCGGGCTACGCCAATATTTCGGGCGACCTGCGGGCGAAGCTCGACGAGTTGTTCGACCAGCTGGCGGCTGCCGAAGAGAACGGCGGTACCGAGGCGAACGTGACTGCCTCGCAGTAATGACGGGCGCAGAGTTTAAGACGCTGCGCGAATCCCTCAACCTTCCTGTTTCCTGGGTAGCCCGTCAAGGAGGGGTTCGCGAGCGCACCGTCTCGTACTGGGAGGCCTCGGGTGCCCCTGTCCCCCAGGACATGGAGCGCCTGCTATTGGATGTCGAACAGAAACTCAATCAGTTGGCCACGGCCGACGCCGAGGGTATTCCGTTGCTTCGTTATCGAACCGACGCCGACCTTTGGAAACACAAGCCGGAGATGCGTCCGTTACCCGCAACGGCATACGCCGCAATGTTGGGGTGGCGCCGGCGGCACCTGCTCGCCGCCGGCCGACCGGCACCGATAGACTGGTTCCAACCCTGAATTACAAAGTGGTGTTTTGCAGCAAAAGCAAATTATGACCCATCTTCTCATTCCCCCGAAATACCCGAAAGGTGACCTACGACGCATGCTGGTCGTCCTGGGGGCTATTGATGAAGCTGGCGAGGCCTCGCTGGTGCAAATCGCCGTCCGGACCGGTCTGGATAAAAAAACGGTCTCCGAACTGATCACCAAGGCCCAGCTGCAGGCCGGGGTGGAAATCAGCAAGGCCGGGGCGAAATACGCCATTATCGACTTTGGTCCGGTATTGAAGAAAAAAGGCGCACATCTTTCCTTGCAAGGTGCGTTAAACGCACTATAATAGCGTCAGATTGACTGACTTCGGGAAGGACACATACCATGGCAAGAGCAATTTGCGCTAATTGTAAGTTTTGGGAGCAGCGGGTTGAGGGTCAAGAAGGCTGGCCGATTGGCTTGGGTAAATGCACCAACGTGCCCAAGTTCTACGATGCCACTGAGCTCCCGGCCTCTGATGATCCAAACGATTTCGGAGACTGTTCGCGGGTGTTGGCGCCTGATTACCAAGGGGTTAAAGCCCTAGCGCTTGACGGTAGCGGCTACCGTGCGGAATTATTGACCATGCCTGACTTCGGCTGTGTCTCTTACATTTCTAAATAAGCCGATGAAGATCATCTATATTTCGCCGAACTATTCGGCAGCGGCGGTCACAGCACGGTATGTCCGCAGGAGCGTCGTCGGCGATGGGTATGAGTTCGCCGAAGTCGGCGCTGATTCGCGGTACGACATTCGTCGCGGCGACTTGACCGCTACCGAAGTGCCGGATGCACTTAAGATCGCCGCAGACGCTCTACGGATGACATGGCCAGGTAATGTTCGTTGGCCGGATGAACTGGTATTTTCGAACAGGATTCCGTGACTATCAACCGATTAAATCGGAAAGGATAGGATCTCGAACTTTCTCACGCGAAACCAAGAAAAGAAAATGGCCGAACTAACTGTCCATGAATTTGAAGTCCTCGCCAAGATCCTCCGTTCTGCTGAGCCGGTGAAGACTGCGGCCGGCATGGTGCTCACGGAAGGTAGGAGTGTTGCGGAAGCCGTTGCGGCTACGGGGTTGCTGCAGCCTTCCGTCAGCCGGACGGTCAAGCGGTTCCGTGTTGCTCAGGCGCAGATTCTAACCGCCTATGACAGACGAAATAAAACTTGACAACATAACCGCCGGCGGTTATATTTAGGTCGTGCTAAATGTTTTGTCAAGGACCTGATGATGCGCCAAGTCACCCAACCCGAATTTGAACAGTTCCTCTCCTCGTTTTCTGGTGAAAGTGGGCAGCCTGTCGAGACCCATCGTCACGATGGATTGGGGGGTGTAGGTACTATGACCGTATTCAGCAACGAAGATGTAGGTCTGCTTGGCGAAATTCACCACGGAGCCGGCATTCGCACCGCCGCTGGCCCAGCGGATGTGTATCTACTCACGCTGTAAGGCACACGAAAATGAACCAGATGCTCGAAGCCATGTTTCAGGTCCGCAAGGCAACGCTTGCCGCTTGGGAACGCACCGCAGATAAATCGATTTCTACTCGCGTGGAGAATGGAAAGTATCAAATAGTTCGAGTCAAATACTACGCCACGGGGAAAAGTATGGTGACACCGCTCTCCGATTGGCTTACGTCGGACGAGGTGGTTGGTGAACTCAATAAGCTGTAAGCGCGGAAAGGAAAGGTTCGCAGTTCGCGAATTGCGAACTCACAGGAAAGGAAGTTCTTGCTCATGAATCGCTTCTTAAACCTCGTCTCCCCTGCGGCATTTGCATTGGTACTCTTTGGGGCTTTCCTGCTGCCGCTTGGTTTTGGCATCTATGGTGCTCCAGGAGGTGACGTAGGAAATCAACTGGTTGAGTACCGCTGGCGACTACTGGCATTGTTTGCCATTGGGATCGTGTTGCTCATGGCTCGCGAATGCTCGAATCGTAGATACCATTAGTCAGATTGGATGGCACCAACCGACAACAGGCAAAATGACGTCGAAGCAAAAAACACTTAACATGGTTTTGCTGCAAAACAGGGTGTCCGGATACCCGCAAAACACAAATGCCTTTTAAAAGGTATTGGGATTTTGCGCCTCCCTAAAGTATGATGTGCATTGTTTTATGCACTTCATCCGATCAACATCAAAGGAGAGTCCGCCGTGCCCCAAAAAGCCCATCCTCTTGTACCCCATTTTACCCCGTCCACTTTTAACGTTGTCAGCGGCGACAAAGGCGGTGTCGGAAAATCCTTTTCGGCGCTGGCGCTCATCGATTACCTGACCTCCAAAGGGCTGGAAGTGGTGGTCTTCGAAGCCGACAAATCGAATCCGGATGTGGCCCGGATGTACCAGAACAATCTCAAGTGTTACTACGTCGATCTGACCACCGAAAACGGCTGGATGGAAGTCATGGACGCCGTCGCCGTCCATCCTGCAGCCACGTTCGTCATGTCCATGCCGGCCGGCATCGGCAGCGCGATGAAGATTCACCTACCCGGGTTTCAAAAATTCATTGCTCGTCGCGAAATTGCCATCGACATGGTGCTCTGGTGGGTTATGAACCCGCAGCACGATTCCGTTAATCTGCTGGCAGAGGCCTGCAACACCTATGGCCGTCATTTTCCGAAGAACCGGGTTATCTGCAACACCCACTTTTCCGACGGCAATCAAAGCGCCTTCTTCCTTTGGCACGACAGCCCGCTGCGTCACAAGATGGAAAAGGACGGCGCTGCCACGATGTACCTCCCGGGCCTGAGCCTGCGCGTCGTGGCCAAACTCTTTGACCCGCGCAAGATCATGCCGTTCAGCGACGCGATCGATATCGCCCTGGGCGAGCAGGTCGAATTCACGGAATCGGAACGCCACAAGCTCGAGGTCTGGCGCGAAAACGTATCCGAAATCTTCGACACGGTTTATCCCTGGCCCGCAGCGCCGGCGACCAAGGCTAGTGGCAAGGCTACCGACGCGAAAGCCTGACGGGCCAAGGGACGACGCATGACCCCGTGCAAGACAATTTGGATGATTTCCGGCAACAAAGGGGGGGTAGCCAAAAGTTTGCTTAGCCTATCCCTCGCTTCGTCTTTGCAGATGCGCGGGGAAAGCTATTCGGTTTTGGACGGCGACGGACGAACAGGTGACGTTTACGCTGCATTCGCTCGTAAGGTGCCGGCTCGGTGGGCTGATTTCCGGTCACTGCGTCCCGAGTCGCACACCTGTCCGCAGGACGAGGTGTACGAATCGATGGTGCATCAGTTGTTGATGACCAGCCAGCATCTCGTCATCAACACCCCGGATGGGGCTGATGCGCTGCTGATGAAGTGGTTTGATCTCACACTCAAACACACTGAGAGCTACAACTACGAATTCAAAATGCTATACGCAATGTCGGATCGCCCGGATGGTCTAGACATGCTTCCCGACCTCGCTCAGCGATTCATGTCCCTCTATCCGATACGCAACCTGCACTTCGGAAGCGTCGAGCGATTTGCCGCATTTAACATCGATCACGCCCCGATGTTCCACGTCGTAATGGACCTCCCGGCGTTACGTGCCGACGAAGTCAGGCTCCTGTTCGACGGCAAAACCTATCCGGCGGAAGTATTGGTTGAGCGGCGCCGCGGCGCCTATCGCTGGCCGGTATTGGCGCGATCACGGATCGCAACGTGGCAGGAGCGGGTAGACCAGATGCTGGCTCCGGCACTGGACGCCAGGGATCAATCAAACATCGTGCTCGACTAAATAGGAAAGTTAGTGGAAACCCATGAAATGGAACGGCTGAAGCTGAGGTCCGGGCTTTTATTTTGGTTCTGCGACACCCGTGCTTCGGGCGACCAGCTGTACCACGCCTATCGTTCGCGAAAATTTGGTGCGCAGCCGGTCTGTGGCCAAGGCCCTATTATCCGCGACGTGAACAGCATGGATAGTGGCGGAAGCCGCTCGAAGTGCTGCCTCGAGTGCGTCAAGAAAGCTTACAACCTCGATTTGCCCGGAGGAAAAAATGAGTCTCGTTGATGCAATCAAAAGTCTGTTGGGTCGGGATCTGTCCGAAGCAGACATGAAAGACATCGCACAGTACCAAAAGGTCTTCGAGATTTCTGACGAAGACCCGATCGTCGTCGTCCTGGCCATTATCTCGGCCTACCGGATTGCGATCCAGTCGATGCTGGACGAATGGGAAAAGAAAATCATGCTGTTGATCGAGTTGCACCGGCAAACGCTGCAGGAGCAGTCAAGCTTTGTCGCCAAAGACCTGATCATCACCGTTGGCAACCTGGTGGCCAGCACAAACATCGGAGTCAAATATCGGCGCGCGATGATGGCCGCAATGTTCTTCGGCGGCATGTTCGCGGGTGGCGTTGTAGCGCTGGTGCTTCGCGCGATACTTCACTGATTATTTTATTTAGATCGACTTCCGCACAAAAGGACCGACCATGATGCACGTAAATCATCCGTGGATTGAAGAAGGGCTCGACGCCGAAGAGTTTGAGGCCGTGATGGTGGTCACGAACAAAAATCTCCCAGGATGGGACGGAAATGCCGTAACCCGCGCCTTCCAAACCTACCTTTGGACGACGGTTCCGTCGGGCAACAATGACCGGACCAGTTTCGTGCATGAAGATACCGGGGTGATCGTCTGCTACGACGGCGATGTGGTCGGTATCGAGTGCGGCCATGGCTCCCTTCGCGAAGCTCTGCACGACTTGATTTCGGTCCTGCACGCCCTCGGCTGGGAAAGCGTCACTGTGTATGCCCTACACCGCCAGCTGGAAGCGATCATGGACGACATTGCCCGTTGCATTCCTGCTCATATCCCGTTCGAAATTACTCCGGGAGAGCGAGCTTTGGGAACGCCCATGGGCGAAATTCCCGAAGCACAAAACATGATCGAGCATACGCGAGCCCTCATGGGGCTTGGTATTACCGAGAGCGCCCTGCAAGAAACCTTCCAGTCCCTCGCGGACAGCAACCAATCGATCCTGGTTCTGGCTGATGAAACGACGGCTCTGGACAGCGACGACGACGAACTCTATCTGGCGCCCGGGGTCGCGCAGTTCGCCCCTCCGTCCGCTCATCATCGAGGGTCGGATCACGAAGTTGCCGAGGCCGAGACTAAAGCCGTGCTCGCGGACGAATCTCGTGTTTTCAAAATTGTCGCAAACAGCGACATTACCCCATTGGCGGAGGACGATACACAAGTCAGCATTGCCCCGTCGCTTCTGGTGCCGCCAATGGGTGGCGCCGCTCCGTCCCTTAAGGTCGTACAAGCGACGCCGCCGGCGGTCAATGTTCAGGCCATTTCCCCACCCCTACCCTCGGCCCCGCAATCAGATACTGAACGCAAAGTGTCGCAGATCACCCGCTCGCACGAACGCCATATCATTACCGCCGGCAATGCCCTCTTTGTCTTCCCCCTCACCCACGGCGATCTACTGGATACCGATGCCTTGACGCTGTTGGCGATGCAGCATGGTGTTCCGGCAACCGAAATCCACCATTTGCGGCCTGGTGAGCGAGCACCAGGGTGGCGCTGGGATCTCGTCGGCGAAGTAGATCCGGACTACCCGGGATTCGCTGAATTTTTGGCCTCCGCGGTCCTGGATAACCTCGCCTACACAAGACATATTCTGTGTGGGCTGAAGGAAAACAAATCGCTTACGACGGTCGGGAACGCCGCAGACTTCTCAAAGGGCAAAACGGAACCGTTCCTTTTGCGGGTCTACGAACTCTTTGATGATGAAAGTTTCTTCCACATCCCGGACGATGCAAATCATCGTCGCGTTTTTGCCGTCAGAAAAATTATAATGGAGCAGCAGCGGGCAATTTACCAGGTGCATATCGACGCGATGGACGGCCCAGTTGTACATCAGATCGTCGATGGATTGCGAGCCGTTGTCATTGCGCTCGGGAAATCCCAATGGCTGAAAGACAAGATCACCCCTCGGCCGGAGCCGGAACCTGTTCCGGAGGCTCCGGCCCCCACCCCCGTGATTACGCCGGAAATTCTGGCGGCACTGGCACAACTGACCCCGCTCGTGCAGTCGCTGCAGGCGGCCGGCAACCTTCCGCAGTCGGGCGGTTAGCCCCGAGCATCGTTGATGGCGATGGACGAGAAACAACGTCGAGCAGTTTAGTTTTGCGGCAAAAGTAAAATGCCTGCTCCATTAGACGTCGTCATCGACGAGCTGGACCTATGCCTGAACACCTTTCGCAAGCTGCTGCGGTCTTCGGATAGATCGGAATCACATCCGGGTCGGAGTTCCGCCGATGACGAAACCTTGCATTGGGTGCGACAACAGATCAATGCGCGAATTTCTCAGATAGAGGGTCTGAAGTTAGATCTTGAGTTGGGACTGAGCCCGCATCATCTTGGCTATGGATCAACCGATGAATTGCTCGAAGTCGTTGAAGATATCAAGTTGGAAATAGCACATCTGGAGCGTGTCGCGAGAAGCATAACGGAGCGCATCAGATCTCGCTGACCCCCGCCCCTCTCCTACACTTGAGCTTGCCCAATAATCACCTCATCCAGACCGGTTTGTTCTGGATATGCGCTTGCACCATCGCCGCACGAATTGCGCGAGCTTCCACGATCGCGAGCTCGAATCGTTCCAGCGTAGCCGTCCCGCGGCCGTCATCATGGCGCGTACCGACATAGATTCTTGGCGGACTTTCGCCCTTCGCCGGCGGCGAGACTTCGACGTACAGTTCGGCGAACGTTTTGGATGGACGCCGACGCTTGATTAAACGCAATCCGGCCTCCTGTATAAAGTTCGCCTTTCGTTTAGTGGCTATTCGCAAAATCATGTTGAAAGAGTGTTTTCATGGTTAGCCCACTCCGTGTGGAAACGGCTGTTGCAACTCGGGCAAATGAACGCTACGTTTGCGACGATAGCGACGGTCTTTGGCGCGATGT
>Ga0209935_1003708_pt1 | contig 15205 bp, 28 predicted proteins | sample ThiBio_1000_plan_2_FD_183958 | JGI IMG/M metagenome (GOLD analysis project Ga0209935, IMG submission 183958) | Wastewater bioreactor microbial communities from Cape Town, South Africa - Thiocy_cont_1000_plan (SPAdes) | ecosystem: Engineered > Bioreactor > Thiocyanate-remediating >... | reverse complement strand
AACTATCCCGTCGCTCTGCAGCAGCCAGCGGCTCTCGCCATTGAAACTGTCGCGAATACGGGCCCTCCTTGCGCTCGATGGCGTCGGCAACGATGGCTCCCAAGACTGCAAGCAGGTTCACGGTGGTCGTTAGCAAGGCGTAATCGATCATTGGCTTCGAAGCGACATGGTCGTCCTCATCGTCGCCGTACCTGGAGCGAACTTGAAACCGTGACCCGAGCCTCCGCTGGCGACAAAGAGATTCTCGGCGAACGGCACGTAGGTGATGTAGAAGCTCGAGTCCCATGAGTCGGTGTACAGACACATGCGAGTGCTCTCAAACTCGATGCCTGCCAGCGACGGTATGCTCTCGAGCAGAAACTGTTGGAACACCGGTTCGATTTGCTTCGATAGCGTTGGTTGAGATTGTCCTTCGAATGGCAGGCCTTGTGGCATGTGGTTCCCCATCTGCCAGCCAGTGCAGTGCAGTGCAATGCAATGCAATGCAATGCTTGCAGTCAATACTCGATTCGTTGCGACGAATGTGCGGCGAGAATTACCTTGAGGATTCCGTCCGGCATAGCTGGGAAGCCGTAGAAGCCAGTCTCGGAGAGGTCGGCTGCCCACACCGGTAGCGCCTTCGGGTCGAACGGGAGCGAGCGCGGCAGCGAGTCGCATCGAATGTGCACTACCGGCTGCCCCGACGGCGTGAGCACGCGTCGCATTTGTGGCACGAGGAATGGCGTCCATGCGCCGGTGGCCACCACCACGACGTCACCGCGAAACTCGACGTTCTTCTCGGTTCGTACACCGACCGCACGTCCGAGAGATCCGGGTGATGAGGCGCCAGCATTCTCGTAGATGACAGTCGTGACCTTGTGGTTGGTGTGCACCGACACTCCAGCACTGAGCGCACAAGCACCACCATCGAGTTAGCATCAAGACGCGCTCCTCTCGAGGAGTGAGAATCACTCGCGAGGGGCACGTACTCGCGGGCCACTTGCGTCAAGACCGCCATCACGGCTCCACTTCGTGCATAGCCGCCTCGCGGATTCAGGTAGCTACGCGAACGTGAGTGTGTGGCGCTCAGCAATGCGACTACCCACTACGCGCTCGATCTCGTTCGTACCCATCGACGTAGATATTCGAGTCGAGGAAGCGATACGCAGCGATCGAGCTCTTGTCCAGTCGCTTGACCGGAACGCCCTGCGCCATGGTGTCTCGTATGCGATCAGTCGATCGATCGATTGATTGCGTGCGTGCCATACATCTCCACGCCAGCGGTCGTCGAACCTTGGCCTTCATGCGCTCGAAACTTTCGTATTCAAAGTCTCCAGCCTCCATTGGACGTCGTTTGAGCAGCAACACGCCGACCTCCTGATACAACGATGTGTTGTTGTGAATGCCGTACGCCTCGATCACGTCGCGGTAGCGAACGAACAAGCCGGCATTCCACGCGTGCCACTGCTCGATCGCCTGGTCGGCGAGCTCCATCCAGAACTCATCTGTGCCGTAGTCGCTGCGAATGATCTTGTTGGTATCGGTGGAGGAGGCCTATGTCAAGGCAGCTGTCGTCAGCCGCTATCGAGCAACATCAACATCAATATCATTGCATACGAACGGTGCCGGCACCGCATCCGCATCGACGAGATCAACCCGATGACCACGGCGTGCCAACTCGATGGCAGCCGTGACTCCAAACACACCGCCACCCACGATCAGGACATGCATCGGCAATCGAATGAAGCAGGATATCAAACGAATGAAGCAGGATATCAATCGAATGAAGCAGGATATCAAACGAATGAAGCAGGATATCAAACGAATGAAGCAGGATATCAAACGAATGAAGCAGGATATCAAACGAATGAAGCAGGATATCAAACGAATGAAGCAGGATATCAAACGAGATCGAGAGAATCGAGACATACCCCGGTCATCATACCCCGGGTGCGGTTGAACCATAGAGGCACGCGTGGTTGTTCTTCTCCTCCCTGCTGCGTCTCTCGCTCTCGTCCCTCACGCACACACGCTCTCGCTCATTCTCGCGGCCCTCCTTGCGCACTCACACTCTCCCACGCTCTCGCTACTTGCTTGGTGCTGCACTCTCGCTCTGTCACTGCAGCTACCCGCGTACCTACTCTTTCCTGCTTTCGTGGTCTGAGAAGAGAAGAGAGAGCCAGGGCGAGAGCAGATGGCGAGCACGTCGTCGTCTTCGTCTTCGAGTGTGGTGTCGGGCGGAACGACGACCGCCGGCCAAGCGCTCGGTATCTACGTGCAACAGAAGGTCGGCTTCAGCTATGAGCCACTCGCCGAGCTCGTTCGCTCGACGGTCGCCAACGACAAGAAGAAGAACTCGAGCAAGGCCGCCGCCGCCCTCAAGAACCTCATCTACTTTACGATCGACCCGGGCCTCGCGCCGTCGTTGATCCACTGTGCGTCTCGCTCCATTGTCGCCAGTAGTCGCACTCGTCGTCATCGTCGCACTCGTCGTCGTCGTCGCACTCGTCGTGATCATCGTCGTGATCATCGTCGTCACCACCACAACACTCCACGAAGATAGTCGCGTTGTGCTCACTTACTCACCAACTCGCTCGGTCGCTCACTACGTCAACATCGCGTCGATCGTCGCTTCACCAGATCTCGCGTACGAGAAGCCCAGCTCGCCGGGACAACTGACCAAGCTGATATACTACTACCTCACGCTCAGCGGCGCGGTCTTGACCGATGAGGTGCGTGTCTATCGCGCTCTCGCAATCGCGCTTGCATTCACTTACTCCAACGCCATCGAGCGACTCGCGCGCAACAGGACGTCGAAAAGGCATACGTGCACATCGAGGCGGCGCTCGGTAAGAAGGGCACGCTGCCGTTGCGCATCGAGACCATCAAGGCCTTTGCCCGAGTCTTCCCTGACTCCAAGGCGACCAACGGTATGCGTGCGAGAGCGCGAGAGCGAGAGCGGCAGGCGAATGTAGACCACACACGCTAACCGACCGATCGACCTACAGCCCGCTTCAACGAGATCTGCTTGTCGGGCCTGCGCGCCGAGCCCAACACTGGCAAGGTTTGTGGCGCATGCATGCCGCTCGCTTGATTGGCGCGCTTTCGTTGACGTTTGTGCGGCCTCGCTGGCGCTCCCGCTCGACAGAAAGAGAAGAAGACCGCACAGAAGGAGACGACCTCGCGAGGGCTGCATCAGTACTCGGTCACCTTCACGTACCGCCATCGGCCCATCTACGAGAAGGAGATCCTGCAGGTCGCGGTCGACGCCACTTCATCCGACGATCCAGTCGCGTGCCGTCATGCCTTTGCGATCCTGCTTCGCCACTGCTCGGATGTACGGCGCACAGCTCCTCCCTCTCTCCCTCCCTTCCGCGCTCGCCTCATTCGTTGCTCATCGTGCCTCTACGCGCGCCACGCAGCCCGAGTATCGCAAGTGGCTCGCCACCGAGACGCTCCCATATCTGATGGCGCAGCGAGAATCCTCCTTTCCTCGCGTGAATCTCGAAGACATGTTTGCACGACTCTACATGGTCAAGTTGTGCGCCGATTTCGGTACGCTCACTCGTTCACTGCTCTCTCTCTCTCTCTCTCTCTCTCTCTCTCTCTCTCGTTGCGGGCCTTGTACTTATATGCGATGCTGATTCTTCAGGTAACGATCCGGCTGGTGTCTACACCGACGAGTATTACAAGCTTGCGTGCCAACGCGTGATGGATCGCATTCCACGAGTCAGTTTCGAGGCCATCGTCAACCTGTGCAAGGGCTCTTGGCAACGATTGGTTACCGCTCAAATCTCGTACTCTCGCGATGATGCCGAGCAAGATGTACGTATTCCGTGGGGCGAGAGTGAGAGTGAGAGTGAGATTGAGCGAGAACCCACCACTGACGAGCACGCCTGTGCTTGTAGTACTTTTTGCCGCTCGATACCAAGTCCGTCATCCAGTCGATCATCACGCGTCTCGCGGTCGAGATGCGCGTCACGGGCCGCAAGTCCTTCCCGCTCGTGCACGCCGCGTTGCGTGTCGTCAAGACCCTCACGCAAGCGCACATTGCGCACATTGCCGCCTCGGAGAACGTCTCGGACGTCACGCAGTTCCAGTACCGCGGCGCCATCGACCGAACCATGGCGTCGCGTATGCCAGTCGTCACGCCGAATCCGATCTCGACTGGCCGTGCGTCGCAGGCGTCGCTCTCCACACAGCAGTTCGGCTTGACGGCCTTGTGCGACCCGCTGCAGGAGCTGCTCAACCGCCACGAGGCGCTCATTCCCGAGCTGCGCGTCAAGGCGCTGCAGGCGTTTGCGTGGCTCGGCTTCAACATGGCGTCGCTCACTCGCGTGCAGGACGTGCTCGTACGACAGATGCAAGCCGACACGCTCCCTGCCGAGGCGTTCAATGGTTCGTTCATTCGTTCATTTGTTGCTTCATTTCTTGGTCTTGGAAACTCATCCTCGCATGCGCCCGCCCATGTGTGCTCGACAGAGGTCTTTCTTGAGTTCCACGAGCGAGTCAAGGTCACGCCCAACATTGTGCCGTTCGTGTTGCAGCTCATCTACTCGTGGCGCGTGCACTTGCCGCACAAGTTCGTGCCCGAGACGGCGGGCCACATCTGGGAGACGATCCTCGGCTACGGGCCCGAGGCGCGGCAGCAGGTGCTCGAGAACATCTTTCAGATCCTCGACCTCTTGCACAAGCCCGGCGAGCGGCTGCACTCGTACCGCGTGCAGCAGCATCTCTTCTGGTTCCTTGGGCAGCACGGCGTCGTGCTCGCCGGTGGCGCGACCGATGGCCCGTCGGCCGACGGCGCCATCAATCCGTGCCTGTGCGCCATCCTGGTGCGCCTCGAGCAGGCGGTCGTCTTCCACACGTGGGAGACGCGCGCCACGTGCCTCGATGCCATCGGCAAGATCGCCATCATGTCACCGAGGCCCGTTCGCCACCACGTCGTGAGCTTCCTGCACACGCTCGAGTCCGACACCTGCCTCGCGCGATCCGTCTCGTCGCTGAGCAACCTCCTGACGAGAATCGACACCATGTGCAACGACTGGACGCCCATCGTGAAATCCGTACGTCTGCACCACGTGCTCGAGCCTTGGAGTGGCTGCTGACGCGCGCATCTCCTCCTCCAAACGATACAGGGCACCATCTCGTACGATCAGATGCAGACCTTCAAGGCTGAGGATGTTCACTTTCGAGCTGCCGCTGCTACGTTTGGAGTTCACCCCGAAGGTATTTACTCACTCACTCACTCACTCACTCACTCACTCACTCGCTCACTCACTCACTCGCTCACTCGCTCACACTCGTGCATGCCATCGGCGCTAACCAACACACCGACAGCACGTGAGTATCTGGGTCCCGAACTGGCGGCGGTGCTGTAGACTACACACCCATCGATCGCTCTCGCTTGTACAACAGCTCCTGCTCTCTCGCTCTCTCCTCTCGCGCCTATCGTCTATCACTCACCCACCATACTCCACACAGTTCTCCTGCTCATCTCTCCCTCTATCCCTGCGCCATTCTCCCTTCCTCCATGTCCTCAGATTGAACCAATCAATCCAAGGCCTCTTGTAGATTCCTGTCTCTCACCCAATCTGTCTCTCGCCACACTTTCTGCTCGTAACCGGACGCTCGCTCCCCAAGGCACCAACCAGTGCCAGTTGCCAATCTCTCTCTCTCTCTCTCTCTCTCTCTCTCTCACAATCTCACGCTTCTTGCGCAGCATTGTGTTCCGATTCGAGCGGCAATGTAAAACCAAGCTAGACTTGCAATCAATCAATCACCTGCGTGACGCGTGCTATGACATTTGCGTGACGGCCAGCGCAATGGCCATCACCATCAACGACACCAGCACCAGAGCGATCAGGCGCAGAGGAAAGGTCTCTGCCGCACCGGCGGGTGCAGCTGGCGAGGCTGCCACTTCCGGCTCGTTGCTGGCAGCGCCGTGTGCTTTCTTGGTGGCCGCTGGCTTGGCTGCCTTGGGTGCCTCCTTGCGATTGGCCAGCAGAGCTCGTGGGTGTGAATCGGCAAAGGTCTCCTTGGCTTGGAAGACCTGCTCGGCTGGTACGTCGACAGCGATCGGGAACGCCACGTTGCCGAGCGTCTCGCACAGAGCGGCGAGGGCATCTTGGGCTTCTTCGCGAGGCATGAGATACTCGCAGAAGGCAAAGCCCGCTGGCACCTCGGCAAACAGACGCGCCGGGAGCGGTGCGGCGTAGTCACTCGCGAGCTTGGGCGCGTTCTTGGCAAAGGCGTGGAACTTGTCCGAGCTGACACCCTTGTCTGTGGGCCAGCGATGGCGCTAGTGAGTAAGCAAGCACGCTCGCTGGCAGGCCAGGCTACGAACCCTTGATGCGCACGAGACGCTCCTGCAGGTCCTCGTCGAGAATGTCGTATCGCTCGAGCAGCGAGCGGCGTGCATCGCTGATCAAGGCCGCGATCATCTCGGCCACCGACAGCTTCGAGTGTGCGTAGGCGCGAACTTCGATCTGGCCTCCCAAGCGCAGAGTGCCATCCAGCGTCTCGATGGCACCGCTTGTACTCGGAGCTTGTGTCTTTGAGAACGGCAGCAAGAACCTGACATTCTGTGGTGCTCGCGAGGTGCTCTGCACAAGGGCATCACGCATCAGCCAGCCATTCCTTTGTTCGCTGAGACTCGATTCGATTGCGCTCGCGAGTGCCGCGATACCTTGGAGGATTGCAAGGTCGATACAGGAGCGCTCAATGCCGCGGGTGTCACTATTGATCCATCGATGAGCACGATGCTGTCGGCGATCGATTCTTGCAGTTGCGTGAGGACGAGCTATCGTGCAGTGTGTGAGTAATGAATGGCCACCTTACACAAGGGACGCAGCTGCGTCATACCGGAACACTCTCATACAGCCTGTAGGATCGCCACGCAACCATCAACGCAACGATGAGTCGTCAAGCATCACGAGCGCCATCGACACTCACGCGGGCACGTACGAACGAGTCTGTGGCACGGCGATCGTGGCATCCAAGCTCACGATGCTCGAGAAGCACCGCAACATGGGTGTCACCTTTTGGTACTGAAGGTCTCCGGTTCGTGATTGTAGCTTTGGTGTGTCCATCGCGAAGCACTTGCACGTTTGCCTACGTGCACGCATCGAGCAGGTCGAGAGAGTGAGTGAGCCGAGCCGACCAAGCGACGTGTGGATCACGCAGTACAAGCGAACCTTCGAGAGCTGGAGTTCACTTCGAGCACCAGCAACTCGACACATTGCTGACGCTGCTGTAGTGCCTGTCTCACGTTCGAAGGGGATGGCGCCTCTGTTGAGGTCGCTGCTGCTGAGTCCGAAGCATATCGCTGATCGAGGTCTGTGTACAGCTCCCACACCGACGTGATGATCTGCATCAACGATGCGTTGAGACTCGCGGCCGCGACTCCAAACGCGCCAGCAATCTCGATGCCACCGGGTAGTGCTCGAATGACCGCTGCAGCTTGCTCGACAATGTCATCGACGTTGAGCGAGGCGGTGGAGGCGGCAGCGGCAGGCACCACTGCCACGACGAAGTCGCGATCGGCCGAGCGCTGCGCGAGCAGCAATCCGGCACGCTGCTCCCGTTGTTGGATGAGCGTATCAAAGTAGTCGCGTATCGACTCGTCGATGACGACCTCACGGCCCATGATGAAGAGATGCGATGTGAGAGAGGTGAGAGATGCGAGTGGCAGCGGTGCGACAACGAAATGATTCGATCGAATGTGGGTGTCTTCTCTCGACTACTCGCGTCGTATTGGCAGTATCGGGGGCACTGTACATGAGAGTGTATTGGTCGAGTTGCGTGCGCGAGTATGCGGATATGAGATAGGGGAGAGGAGGGGAAAGAGGAGAGCGACATGGGCTATCGAGCTTCGATGCAGCCGACGAGCATGAGGTGGTCGTTGGCAGTGCTGGCTGCTCATCGAGCACGATGGCCCCGAGCTCCACGGTGCTTACACAAAGTCAGTGGGAGTGAGAGTGTGTGAGTGCGTGTGATGGTGGTTGGTGTATGTACAGGAGTCGGCCGTACGGCGCGGGACGCCCCAAGAGAACCCGCTTGGTCGAACGAAGACGGCTGACTACGACAACAAGGGAGGAGCGCGCGAGCGTAGGCCTGGCGCATTACTCCTGCGAAGGCAGCGGGTAGTACTGCGGCATCACCTGGATCGGCTGGAACTGCTCTCGCACGGTCACGGTCGGTTAGCGACGCGACAGCGCGAGCAGGTGGTGGTGGTGGTACAGGTGTCGCGGCGTACCAGAACCTGCGGCGACGGCGGTACGGAGAACATGGACGGGTTGTAGGTGAGCGAGTAGTCGGGCTCGTTCGAGGCGCTGGGCGTCGTCGAGTGCGGTACGACGTGCTCGTGGTCGTCGGGCGAGCGCGCGATCTGCTCGAGCTTGTTGAGCTTCTTCTGGATGCGCCTGTAGGTGTTGCGCCTGTGGCGACGGCGGAGCATCTTGAGACACATGCCGCACGTGCCCAGCAGCAGGAACAGCAAGAGCACCACCCAGAGACCGGCCTGGATTGGCGAGATGTGTCGGCCGACACCGGGTGCGTCAGTCAGTCAAGCCAGCCAATCAATCAGCCAGCCAGCGAGCAAGTGGTGACATTGCGACGTTGACGTACGATCTGTGCCTGCTGGCCGACGTCGGTATCGATCAGGATCTCGATCTTGCGGTTGGCATCCTCCTCCATTCGACGGATGAGCTCCATGAGGCAGCTGGTTTGCTCGCGGGGCTGCGCAGGCAGAACGAGCGAGCGATATCGTGAGCAACGGCAGCAACAACGCGATGGGTAGATGCGCGGCGGCCACGTACCGAAGCCAACGAGTCGCAGTAGGAGGCCTGGAGGTTCTGCGGCCAATCGCTGGGTCGCTCGCTGGGTTCCAGCGGTGCCGCGATCGCCGGCAGCACACGCGAGCCGAGAGCCATGGCGCGCAGCGACGACGCCAGCGAGCCGCCACGCACCGAGAGCTCGAACGCCTCGACCACGACGCCGCCGTCGGCGAGCGGGCGCAGCATACCGACCGAGAGCTGCGCCGAGCCGCCGGCAACATGGCCTCGCTCGGCGCCATGTCGGCCGCCGTGTCGTGCACGGTGGTGTTGTTGTTGTTGTTGGTTGTGGAACGGCTCATGCGCCACGACACACACGCTCAAGGCCACCAGCAACAAGGCCGCCAGCGCCACGACGCGCGATGCCACAGCCATTTGGTATTGGTGGATGTGGTGGATGTTGGGTTGGACTCACTCACTCACTCGCGAGCTCTTGTCACGCACTAACGAACCAACGAGCGCGAACGCAATAACGAGAGGAGTACACAGTAGTAGTAGCGGCCGCCCACAAGAGCCAGCGAGTCTCGTGGCAGCAGGCTCGGTAAGGCAGCGACAGCACGTGCGACGAGAGAGAGATGGCAGCGCGAGCGAGCGAAAGAGCAAATGCGGGCTTCGCGCGCTGTGTTCCGGCTGACGTGGTCTCTCTCCCACTCTCTTCCCTCTTTCGTTCGGAGGGATATCGGAGTTTGGCGCCGCCTCTGGTAGGACCAAGGGACCAGCTGGCGCGCTATGCTTGGCGCTGGGCGCTTGTGGGCTCTCTTGACGTTCGTTCACGCATGGCTACCAGCGTTCGAGGTCCCTGGTGTGTTGTGTGTGGTCAGCTGCTCAGTGGTACAGTACAAATGCCGATTGCGCGTTACTATTGAATCTGCCTCAATCAATCAATCAATCAATCAATCAAACTATCTACAACTGGCTTGCTCGCTCATTTCTACTGCTCCTGCTGCTGCTGCTGCAACAGCGGTATCGTGATCCACTGCTTGCGCACGGCCAGCACCAAACCCACCACCAGGATGGCGATCACGAGAAACACGGCGATCAACACCCACGTGAGCTGCATCGTGTAACGGCGACAGTTGGCATCGCACTCGGGGCAAAAGTACTGGTCCGACCAATGGCTCGAGACGCACTGGTCGCACACTGCTCGCTCGCATCCGTCGCATCGGTGCGTCGCAGGAGTCTGCGGATGGAAGGTACACGTGTCGCCGTGGAGCTCTTCTATCGGCTCTAAAAGTCAGTCGAGGCCGAGCTCTCTCGCTCGCGCGCTGGCAGACGTACGAGACGAGGCATCATTGCGTTGGTCGACTGCGCCGTAGCTCGGTGGGTTGGGCGTAGGAGATTGCGAGTCGTGCGTCGCCCAGGACTGGTAGCCATGCAGCAGTGGCGTGACTTGCCGCTGGTACTCGCTCGATACCTCATCGTGTTGCATTCAGGCTCGCTCGTTCGCTCGTCGTTCGTTCGCTCGCTGCGTTCGAATCAGCTCGACACCACGCAAGATGGCAGCCACCACCTCCACCACCGCGCCCGTCGTCAGAGGGCGTGAGGCGTGAGGTGCGCGAGGCGAGGCGAGCAGCAAGCAAGGAGCATCGTGGTGGTCGCGATCCTCGTCGTCGTCGTTGTTGTCTGCTGCTCGCCTCGTGTCAAACGCACACAACACCCACACAGATGGCCGACGAGCTCGTTCACACGATGCTGCGCGTGTCCAAGCCGGGCCAGCTGGCGCTCCGGCCGCTGTGGGACGACCGTGGCACTCGCTCGTACTTTGACATCACGATCCTCCGGCCCGTCACGTCGGTGATGGTCGGTGGCGCGCGGCTCCACTCGGCCGGCGACCTCGCGATCCGCGGCCACTGGGCCACGGCGCCTCACGATGCCGTCGGCTTGCTGCTGGCCGAGGTCGCGGCGCCGACATCTCCCACCGACGCCGAGGCAGCGGCGCCGCCTCAATGCGGCCTCGAGGAGCTGACGGTGGTCGACGCGCCGCTGCTGCGGCCGCCGGTCGACTTTGTGCGCGTGTGGGACACTTCGCGCACGGCGCACTGCGACGAGAAGCCGCTGTTCCTGTGGCAGCCCGTGGCGCCCAGCGAGTACGTGAGCCTCAGCTGCGTCGTGACCTCGAAGCCGTACGCGCCCGATCTCGAGTCGATTCGCTGCGTGCACCAGGAGCTCGTCGTGCGCACGGCGCCGCTGCCGATCGACGGCAAATGCCTCTGGACCTCGAACCAGGAGCTGCTGTCGTCGCTCAAGAGCATGGTGTTCCGCGACCCGCCGCTGCCGATCGCCTTCTGGCGCGTGAGCGGCGCCACCGATCCCACCGATCCCAAGCCGGCGCGTCGCGTCGGCGACGAGTTTGGCGACGGCGAGACCTTCCACGGCTTCGCGGCCGAGCAGACGCGCGAGTGGACGGCCGACGCCGTCACGCAGCCGGTGTATTGCATCTCGCGCGCGCGAGTGGCTCGCGTCCGAGGCACCCTGACACGCGCGGCACTCGCTGCGCAGGAGCGCTTGCATTCGTCGTCCGACGAAGACGAGTCTGCTGATGTGTGGTAGGTGCCACGAGCCTAGCGAGCTCGGCTTGTGTCGTCGTCGTCGTCATTGTTGTGATTTCTTGATGTTTATACTATTCTATTCTACAAATAGACGAGAGTACGTGCGTGCGTGCGTACGTGTGAATGCAATCTTGTGCATGCGTGTGCCAATACCACATCATCAACAACAACAAGAACAGCAGCAGCAGCTGCTACTGCAAGGTACAAGGTACAAGGTACAGCAATGTGCGTGCGAACACTCGTACGCTATCGCCACATGGCGTGCCGGTATTAAGCAGCAGCCGGTGACGGAAGGATCCTCCTCCTCGTCGAGCCCGGCCGTACCAGCAATCCGACCGCGCGCACACACACATATGCCATGCGTACTAGCAGATGGCATCATCCGGCACGCTGACGAGCTCGTACTCCACCAACGACATGTTGTTCTCCAGCACCTGGAAGGTCGCTGGTGTCTCGGCCGCCTTGACCGAGCCCCACTTGTCGACCTGTTGGTACCGCCGATCACCATGCCACCCAGGGCGAGGGCGGCAGCGAGAGATTCAAGCACGAGCAGACCACGCGAGCGAGCGAGAGAGAGTCTCTTGCGTGAGCTCGAGTAACGGCCCATGCCAGCCGAGGAAGCACGTACCGCGAGGCGCATGAAGCCATGGAACATGTCGATCTTGGCATTGCGCACGATCACCGTGCTGCCTGGTGTGAGCACATCGATTTGTTCTGTGCCGCGTGTATATGTGTGGGCGTGTGTACGAGCCAGTGGTCGAAGTGGAGGTCATGCAGGATTGCCATCTCGCGTTAGTAGAGCGCGAGTCGAAGGCCGCCGCGCCAGACGTACCATTGCGTGCCGTGAAGATGATGGTGCCGGTATGATCGCCGACGACGACCTCAGCGACGCGGATCCGCGTACGATCGGTGCGTGCCTTCTCGACCACGATGCTGCTGCTAACGACCTTGACCACGAGGTTGTGCCCATGCGTTCCCGGCTTCAGCTGCGCCACCGTGATGACTGTAACGATCCACGGTAACGATCATCGAGCAGCATCGAGCAGCATCGCCAGCGTTCTCCATGGTCAGTATTGGTGGTTGTCGGTCTCGTCTTGGAGGCTCGGGTTGTGGCAGCCACAAGTGCTCGACGTACACTCGGCAGGACGAAGTTTCGACGAGCTGGACGAGGAGGCCATCCGCTCAGACGCTGTGTGTGTCTGTGTGAGTGTATGTGTGTGAAGGGGATTGATGAGAGGGTGGTTGAGTGGGTGCCGGTTCCGACGAGATGGCGAGATTGTGGATGATGGATGGCTTGGTTGTATGGTTGGTGCGGCAGAGGCGGCACGAGCAGCGAGGCGAGGAAGCGAATGCGCGTTGGAAGTCGCTGCCACGCACATCAAGAGGAGCAGCAGCTGCGAGAGAGCGCCATCTCCCTCTCAACCTCAACCACAACCACTCAACCACACACCACGAGCTGTTGTTGTTGGCTGCTGCTGTTCTGCTTGACACTGTTGCAAGCCAATTGAGCCTCCCCGCTACTCCGATACAAGCGCTCTCCTCTCGTCTCTCTCCTCGAATCTAGTTGCACGCGTGCCTCGTGGCCTCGTGGGCTCGTGCGCATATCTCGACGACCGTATGGAGCTGCTGCAGATCTCGCCCGCCGTGCTGACCTTCACTCGTACGCTGCCGGCCGCTACCTACACACTCACTCACACACCCGCAACCCTCCGATCGATGGTGTTCCATCGAGGGTCTGTGTTCGGGTTTGCTGATCGCGTCGCGTGCGATGATCGCAGCTCCGCTCGAGAATCGCAATGTCAACGCGCTGATCAAGCTCGAGAACATCTCCAACACCGCCGTCACCTTCAAGGTCAAGACCACGGCGCCCAAGAGATACCATGTACAACCTACCAGCGGCATCATTGCGCCGCATCAAACGGCCGATATCAAAGGTCTGTTGTGAGTGAGTGCGTGAGTGCATGAGTGCATCCATGTCGCTCATCATCATCATCATCGTCGTCGTCGATCACTACTGGTGTAGTCACGCTGAGTATCTCTCGTGATCCGCCACAATCGAACAAAGTGCGCGATCGATTTCAAGTACTGTCGATGCCCGTTCCTTCCAATGCCGCGGCACAACCATTGAAAGAGATTGTACGTGCGATGATGCTGATGCTGCTGCTGCGTGCCGCGTCGATGCTGCCTGCGGACGCTGGTCTCACTCTCCCATTCGGCTGGCTACAGTGGAAGGCTGCTGATCCCAACCAAGTCATCAAGCAGCGTCTCAAGTGCGTGCTCCCGTTGACGCGTGGTGGCGACGAAGGCGACGACACGACCATGATCGACGACGCCGACGCTGCCTCGGTGCTGCATCAACCAACCACCGACGACGCCGACGAACACACCAACCCGATCGAAGCAAGTACCTCCTCCTCGACGGCGATGAACGAGAGCCTGTCGTTCGAGCCGGCGATCGAGCTGGCCGTGCCAGCCGTGCAGCCCGCGTCGACCGAGAGCCTCGATCTCCCCGACCTCGACACGCTGCCGTCCGAGGTGCAGACCAAGTTCGAGGACGTATGTGATTCACGCCGCTTGCATCACGCCGCCAACTCACTCCGCGTGTGCTTGGCGGGCGCTGTTAGTTGCTACAACGGTTGGCGCACGTCGAGACCGAGCGCGATCGAGCCAAGGCCGTCGTTGTCACGCTCAAGAACACGATCGATGGACTCACAAGCGTACGTCGTTGGCTGCGATCGCGACCGCCGCCGCCCCTTGATGCTTACTCACTCGTGTCTGCGGCAATATGCATTCCATGTGTTTGCAGGCGAGCGTCACGTCTGACAGTACGTTTCTTCCACTCAACCGAGAGTGTGAAAGTATGCGAGTGTGCGAGTGTGCCTCACTAATGCGTGATCGCTGCTTCTGATGAACAGAAGAGAAACGCGCACTCGACGAACGCCTCGGCCAATACAAGACTGAGATACAGACGCTCAAGCAGCAGCTGCAGGCTGCCCGCTCGGGAGCTAGCGGCGTGCCGCTGCCGATCGTGATTGCCATCGTGGTGCTTGCCATCGTGCTCGCCTTCGTGTTCCCGGTCAAATGTTTCGTGTAAAGATGGTACCCAAGCTTTCGTGCCTGCTCGCTCGTTGGCTCATTTAGATGTCGCACCCATTGCATCGTCATGCTCTCGAATCACATATATACATAATACATAGCTTGGCGATGGTAGAGTTGTCGTTGTAGTGTTGTATTGTAGCAGCAGTACATGGCGAGTTATTACATTTACAAGAGTGGGAGTTGCCTTACGCACAGTTTGATACACGCAATACTGTCGGCGGTGCAACGCTGAGGGTCTCTTGAATCGGAGCCAAGAGCGACGCGATTGTGCTGTGACTTTGTTGAACCAACTGCTCAAGCAGCGCGATGAACTCGGCTTGCCGCTGAGCGATCTGTTCGAGACAATCGTTTTCGATCTGCAGGAGCTGCGAGCTGAGAGACGTGCTCGACGTAATGGAATCGAGTTCGCTAGCGGCCACGACGGGTGGTGTTGGTTCAGGAGCAGCAGGCTCGACGGCAGCAGGTGTTGGTTCAGCAGCAGGTTCGACAGGTGTTGGTTCAGCAGCAGCAGGTTCGACGGTAGCAGATGTTGGCTCAGGAGCAGCAGGCTCGACGGCAGCAGGTGTTGGCTCAGCAGCAGCGGGTGTTGGCTCATCAGCAGGTTCGACAGGTGTTGGTTCAGGAGCAGCAGGTGTTGGCTCAGGAGCAGCAGGCTCGACGGCAGCAGCAGGTGTTGGCTCATCAGCAGCAGCAGGTGTTGGCTCAGGAGCAGCAGGTGTTGGCTCATCAGCAGCAGCAGGTGTT
>Ga0209935_1003703_pt1 | contig 15232 bp, 20 predicted proteins | sample ThiBio_1000_plan_2_FD_183958 | JGI IMG/M metagenome (GOLD analysis project Ga0209935, IMG submission 183958) | Wastewater bioreactor microbial communities from Cape Town, South Africa - Thiocy_cont_1000_plan (SPAdes) | ecosystem: Engineered > Bioreactor > Thiocyanate-remediating >... | reverse complement strand
CCATCCTTATGCTATTCGGCAAGTGTCCTCACGCGGGTCTCTCGCACACTCACTTTGCGCCTGGGTGGTATGGCACCTCGACGCTGTTCCTCCCCATCAAAGCCCTTCCAAGAATCCCTCGCAGAGCCAACGGCCAGGAGCTACCCTACTACACCCTGACAACCAATGCGGAGGGCTTCGAGGCAATCTTCCATTTATTCATCCATGCTCTTTCAGCGCAGTCTCGCAGACACAACACCTCTTGGCAGCAGCGGGTGCCGTTTTTGCGTCCAGAGGATTCGGAAAGCGAGGCGATGAGATTGTCGGATGAAGAATTCTTCAAGCCGAGATGTGTTGTGTTGGGAGACGAGTGGTATCATTATGCATTCAACTATGGAGAGGACGATCCTTGTCAGCTGTACAGTACCGCTTCGCCATCCTTTTGGGAGAGTGTTGCAGAGCAGCTGATACCACCGCAGAAAGCGAAAGGAGGAAGGGGAGTGGTACTTGTACGGTCCGAGTTCTCTATCTTGCATGTGGGACAGTATGTGTCTTATGTACGTTGGTTGTAGTGTAAACACAATAATACATATTTATTTATTTAGGCACGTCTTCACTTGAACCCATTTTCCTTCAACCAGGCGACCACTTCGTGCCGTACATTGTAGCACGCCATTTGGCTTTTGAGTGCACCAAGGGCATTTGTGTTCGGCCAGCCACTTTAAAGCGCTCTCAACCACTTCAACACCTCCAAGTGGCCTCCTTTGGCTGCCATGGCGCAGATTTTTAGATCCCAGTTCGCTCTTGCCCACTTTAAAGCGCTCTCAACCACTTCAACACCTCCAAATGGCCAACCCCGCTGCCCAGAGCACGTATCTGAGTCCCAGGGACAATCATCCCTCTAACCACATCAACATTTCTAGGTGCCCGTCGTATGGCTGTCATCTCGGTGCATTGACAATCGATTTTCGTCTTGCCCCCATATTAATTAATTTCTCGGTGATCTTTCCTTTCACGGCCGCCACAGTTGTAGCTTTAAAACTCCCGCTCCAAGCGCGAGGGGAATCCATTCCCTTCGCCCATTGGAGGAGGGATACCGAGCCCTGTAGCGACAACGCAAAACTTTTGGCGGAGGAGGTAGAAGGTCGCGCCATTGTCGGCACTATTGAACAAATGACAGCGCACAGTCACTTGAGATGGAATCGTTGGACTCAGGAAGTCAGGTAAGGTTGCTCAGTGATATGTTTAATAGGCACATCTAGTACAGCCGTGTACGCCTTTAAGTCGATTCAGCTTTGCACAACGCTTGTTCTGCCCTTTAGGGTTTAGTTTTGGCAGCAACACTCGGGAAGTAACGACTAAAACGACTTAGCCGGCTCCTGGTGATTTCGACTTAAATAGGCGGCGCGCCGTTTTTGCATCCCTGGTTTCGCGGTGTAGAACTGACTGTGAGTTTCAGAGTTACTTCTCTCTTCAGCACCATTTTTATTTTACTAAGACATTTTGCAGTCGCTGGGCACATCGGGTTGGGGTGCACTCTGTGGCCATGCAATGAGGGCTTGTCGTTGCTGAACATAAATTGGTAAGGCATGCCTATATCAATTGTTAAGGGAGGGGGTTGGTACGTTGGTAGGAGATTGTTGAATCATTTGCATTCCTCCAAAGAAAGGGCTTAACGCATCTTCATTCCACGTTAGCTGCGCTTTATCGGGTCGGACACCGTGAATGTCATAGAACGCGCGTTTCTCAGGGTCAGATAGAATTTCGTACGCCTCTGCTATTGCCTTGAAATTATCTTCAAGATCTGGCTGAACACATCTTTCGGGGTGCCACCTCATTGCTAGCTTTCTGTACGCCTTTTTGATTGTCATCATATCGGCATCCTTTGGTACCTGAAGAACTTCATAGGGAGATTTGCGAGCGGGATCTTCCCTACAGATTGGTGAGTGAAGGCCAAAGGAGAGGATTTGAAAAACAAACCGAACAAATCGATGAAGATGGTTGCGCCATGTCCTGGTCATCGGATAAAGCTTTTCCTGGTCGCAAGCCTCGCTAGGGTAGTAAAAGTAGGCCAGCTGACGCCAACAAAAGAGTTCACACTCCTCACTCATGATGAAGGAATACCAAGATGAACAGACAAGGCTGGCTTTGGATAGACCTCTCCCGCCAAGGAAGGACAGCACCTGCATAAACATCTCTGCCGGAAGGACTTCGATTGGATCAGCGCCACTTCGTTGTACTTCCATGGATGTGTAGGAAAGTGTTTGTTTGTTGAAGAAGGAGGAGATAGAAATCCTTTTCTCTTGTCCAATGAACAGGAGAACACTCCTACCATTTCCTCATCTCCATCTTCGCACAATTTGAAATGTGTTGGTTTGTTCCCAAGAAATTTACATGGCCAATACAAATGAAAGCACATTTTTTTGATTTTAGATTCGTGCAGAAGCAATCTAAGAATCATACGCTTGTTTGGCCAAGTTGAAAATTTGCAGAACCGAGATAGTGTCTGAGGGTAATAGCGCTTCCAACACGCTCACCACGTACGCTTTCCCAATATGCACAAATTGAGCTGGTATGTACACTGTTCTTGTGTCATTGTTGTTGACCTTCTGAGCCCAGAGTTCCTTTTGGTTCTTCAGGTCGATGCATACCAGCAGTTGTTGCTCACGAAGGCTAAGAATAGCAAACAGATATCGCCCGTCATTGGTAATGTTGAGGCAACTGCATGCGAACCGATTACAATCGTCCGCCGAGGAATCGAATTCGTTTAACGGTGTGTATGCGGTGGGGCCTCCTGTTGCGAGTAGGTCCACTTTTATGATTGAACACGTGATATCACTCACCCCCACAAAGAGGTTGTCGCCCATTACGCAAGGGGGGCTTACAAACCAACCTTGAGAAGCCTCCTATTGTGATGATGTGTTGAGGTTAAGATATTCTTAGGTTCGCTACCTTAAGGGGATAATGCCAACAGAGCTCGCCTGTGAACGTATGGATGATATACACAAAGGAGGGTCTCTCCTTGCGACCTCCCGCGTTCCCACAAACTACGATTCGTTCAGGATTTTCAATCAAACAGAACGACACATCAATCTGATCGAAACAAGATTCGAAAATTTGCATGTTTGTGGGCAGGTTTTTGCAGAACTGTGGATTGGTGTCGAACCGCAGTTTGTGGGATATCACTTCCTTGCCTTCATCAGCTTCAATGAATGCAACATGAATGCTCCTTATTTTGTACCAGGAATTAGCATTTTTTCTTTAAAAGGAGGATAATTACTTATCCCATCCCCAAACGACGAATCTCTTCTTTTTATCTACAGCGATAGATCCCACTTCATACTCTAGAGGTCGGCTGTGATGGGAGGGCTTCCCTCTTCCGGAGGGTCGAGCAGCCACATGTGGCACAGACTTATCCTGACTAGGCATCCATTGGCGGAGGATGTCTCCATTGGGAACGCTCAGAGCGGCCAACGCGCCGCTAAAGATTTCTGAGCTTTTAATATAAATATGAGAGTTTAAGACATACCTTGCAAGAACGATTAACAATTGGTCATTTAGGATGGCCATGGATGGGAAGGCGGTTTCGAAGAACATGTCCTGGTTCGGTACCACAAATTTCCCGACTAGCGTGCCGTCTTTTAGGGACACCATTTCTACCTTTTATGGTTTAGGAAATTAGGATAGTGACTGAAGAAGGCTGGAGGGGGGGTGGAGTGCGTACGACAAAATCATTTGTGTTCATACAGCGGTAGTTGAAGTAGAGGGTGTTGCCATACTGGAACATATAAGGTTTGGGGAAAAAGAGTAGTGATGTATGTGATGCGCTCTCTAAGAGGGTTCGTGATATCTGCCATCCTCCTTCAAAGCGCGCGTGCTGGTGATAATCGGTGCGCCATAAAGATTGATCTGGAAGGTAGCTAGGTAATTCAACCCCCCCGTCGAGCGAAGAAGTAGGAATAGAGGTTATGATGAGGGTGTAGCTTTGCTGGTTATAGACGGAGAGGACCAGCGTTCGTTGCCTCTTTTCATCGAATAGCATGTAGAGCACTGTCTCAAGGTGTTTGTGTAGAGCGATTGTGTGAGGCTGCGGCTTGAACGAAGGTGTTGAATCCAGCCCTACAATGTTTGTGTGCCCTGTTCGCCTCCAATTGCCATGCGGCGCCACCACCTGCGCCTCCTCCCAACTTTCTCTCAGGAACGAGTGACCCATGATGGTTTCATTATACTGGTGACACACGCATCGCAAGCGCGCTAAAGTTCTGGATCTTGGGTGGGCGGATAAGAACACGACGACAAGTTGTACCTGGCATCGCTGCAAAAGTGGAAGATGCGTCGCAGGAGCTCAGGTATTTTCAGGGGGCTGATTGTGGTCTTCTCCGCTTCGATTCTCGCGCGTTTCTGGGCTGGCTCTAAGCTTTCCTCGTTCAGCATTCTGTTTCTTGGAACAGCCTCAGTCTCCACAAGAAGTGCCTGAATGTACCTACGCCCCGACGAAGCTCCCAGTGACGCAGTTACAGGCACGATTGTGCAGATCGGCCAGTATGGTAAGTTCCTCCAACCTTACCTCTACTAACGCCAACAAAAGTTAGTGCAGAGGGTTTGAGGGATGTAGCGTGCTATGAGATGGTGTATGTGGGCCACCACAAGGTTGTAGGAGTCGTTGTGCGTATCCGCTATGATGGAAGGGAACAACGCGTTGCTATTCGACTCTATCAGGATCATAGTATGTTTGTTCCCAAAGTAGGTCTCGCTAATCTTGTCGAAGGAAAGCTGTCCATAGGAGATCCCGTTGTTAAATCTGGTCGCGCATTGTTTATAGAACTAGGACCAGGTAAGTTCGCAGTCCTTGCCAACCCCCCCTTCTCAACGTTTTGGTGTTAGGTCTGTTGGGTAGCATATTTAGCGGGCTACAACAACCTCTTTTCTCGGTTGCTCAAGTATATGGCACATACATCCCTGACACGATATCTATCCCGCCGCTGGACCGCGAAAGGAAATGGTTCTTTCGCCCTTCAAAACGATACAAGGTATGCCCGTATGTTATAGCATTGCATTAACTCAGATCGTCAAGGAAGGAGATGCAATAGTTGAAGGGGGAGCATATGGGAGAGTGTTGGAGAATTCCTTAATTGTGCATCGCCTATTGCTTCCTCCGAAAGAAAAAGGAACCATCAAGTTTATAGCTGGCGCGGGAAACTATTCATTGAAGGTATGTGAATAACTCAAAGAAAAAAGTGCACTTACTCATAGTCATTTCTGCCTAGGATGTAGTGCTTGAGATATATGACAATGACAACGGAACGACTAAGACGTTTACGATGTTGCAACAGAGACCTATTTATGGTGGCAGCACAACCTACCCAACTTTCGAGAAGATCCCTACATGCGATACACCCTATCTCACCGGGCAACGAGTCATCGATACCTTTTTTCCGTATACGCGTGATTTTCTCCTAGTTAATGCAACAGCCATTTTCAGATGTCCGTTGGGAGGAACTGCGGCTATAGTGGGCGGTTATGGAACAGGAAAGACTACGCTATGCCGGCTTCTTGCCAGGCACGCTAATTCAGATGTTGTGGTGTTTGTAGCATGCGGTGAAAGAGGGAACGATGCGGTCGAATTGATGAGGGATATGTCAGAGGTACCATTTCCACGTTGGAAGCTCATTTTACTTATTTCATTTCTAATAATAAGGGAAACGGGGATATGGGGAAGAAGACAGTGTTGATTGTGAACACAAATGATATGCCAGCTGCCGGTTGTGACATATGTTTATATACGGGTACTTTTATCGATTGTTATCGTTGTTGATATATAAGGAAATTCTTCAGGAATTACCATAGCTGAGTATTATCGCGATATGGGTTTGCATGTAGCCCTGATTGTGGATTCGGTGTCCAGGTGGCTAAACTTCGTTAATGAGGAAAATCTTGCATTCGAGCATCAGGCATGTCCCTATTTGGGTGCGCGTGTTGCCTCCATCTGCGACAAAATCGGAGTTATCCAAGCGCCGGATGGTCGCAGGGGTAGTTTGACATTTATAGGTACCCTCTCTCCCCCAGCAGGAGACCTTTCGGCGCCTTGTGTCAGTGCGACGTTGAGCTGTACACAAGTAAGGACGTTCACTTCTTTAATCTTTTTTGAGCTTCTAAGAATTTTATTTACTTTATTTTTTTCGAAAGGTGTGTTGGTTGTTGGATACCTCAAAAGCGTGGTTTCGAAGGTATCCGGGAGTTGGTTGGAGATTGTACAGCTTCTCCACGCGTAGGACAGTACTCGAATCTTTCTTCGAAACTATTAATCCTGAATTCTACGATATGAGTAACCGAGCCTTGAAGCTACTCCAAGTTGCTGATGATCTAACCGAAATCGTGCAGCTCGTAGGAATAGTAAGCTTAACAAATGTTTTCTTTCATAAACATTTGTTCCTTTTTTTTAGGAGCCCTTGAAGGAGCCAGACAAAGCGGATTTACTGGTTGCAAGGATTCTGCAATACTCTTTCATGCAACAGGATGGAACTGAGGAAGGCTATTGCCCTCTTCTGAAAACCTGTTGGATGCTTAAGTCCCTCCTTCTCTTTTATGACCTGGCAGTGAAGGCTGTCAACAGCAGCAACAACATCACATGTAAAATAATCCAGGAGATGATGGAATGCACTATGATTCGTGAGCTATCTAAAATGAAATATGGGGAGGTTGACCCCACCTTAAAACGGAGGATGATTGAGGCATTCGATGAGCTAGAGAATGAATTCCTTGATTGCAAAAAGGATTGAATACATATTTATTTGCATATTGCTACGAATTCAGAGCTTAGTAGGAAGGTGGGTAGCCATAGCCCTGTGGGGGTGGCGGGTACCCTCCGTGTTGTTGAGGGGGATAGGCTGAGATGGGTAGCCGGCATTGGGATCGCCTTGCGGAGGAGGGGTTGGAATACCCTTACCCGCCGTAGTTGAGGAGGGATAGCCTTGACTATAATCATATTATTGTTGTTGTTGAGGAAGAGGATTGCTATGTTGGGGCGGAGCAGGATAGCTTTGACTGTAGTAATATTGTTGAGGAGGAGGATTGCTGTGGTGGGGCGCAGGACAGCCGTGGCTATAATCATATTCTTTTTGCGGTTGGAGTTTTTTGGTAGGCTTGTTATTCAATTCCGCATCTCGACGCGATAACAACCACGCTACGGCGGGATCCTCGGCGGCAGCCTTCCTCGGTTCTTGCTTGTGAAGTGGGTGGTCCCGATTTCTCCTTTTCTTGACGCGTGAGGAGGAAGGCGATGGTATCGTTGTTGCTAACCTCTCTCCTGTCTTGTCCAGTTGGCGGTTTTCTTGCAGTGGGCATCTAATCCCTCCTTTTGCCATTGGAGTGTTGTAGCATGAGCGGCACATAACAAATCTGCAACCACCGGGGCGATTGTCTCCTTGCGTTCAAACGATAAAGAAGCATACAAGCTTATTTGTCTTTTCTGGTCAAGCAACAGGCTCCGCAAATTCAAAATTCTTGAGTGGGACAGTTACCTAACGATTCTTCCAGGGATACTTACAACATGCTCCTCTCCTCGAATAGGAAGTTGAACAGAAATATTTATGTATTGTTGACTATGAAGCACCGAAGCGCACTTCAATTTGTGAACGGTAATAAAAGTAGTTGGCTACACAGGTGTTTTACGTCCAGGTAATCGCCCCTTGCCCATCGTATACCACAGTGATTCGGTACTTGATACAAGGGTCCGCGAGGTGTTCAAAAATGAAGCGCAGAGCGGTGACACAATCATCAAAGTCCTGAATGAACATTTTCCTCAAATCCGGCCATCCGTCTGCTTTGATCCGCTCCATTATTTCACCCTCGAATGTAGTAAGCGCTCCCATAACATCCTGACAAGTGCTGATGGTGGGAAGGTCGGCAAGGAGCCTGTAGGCTGAAAGAACCCGTCCAAAAACTTGATAACCCTCGGAAGCCTTGCATGCGAATGAGTCCAATGCCAGAGCTTTCTTTGCATCCTCAAAGCGTGCTTTAACTTTCGAGTCCTTCAATTCACGCTTATTCTTCTTTCCAAAGTCGAAGATCTCTCCCTCGGGTTTAGATTGAAGAAGAGCCCATTCCCTCTCACAAGCTGCACATGTTTTCCATCGGCTGCCTAGTATGTAGGTCAAAAGCTCCTGCGGAAGCCGCTCGAGCCAAACGGGATCCTGAGGATCAACGGAGTCAGGTTCCTCATAGCTGGCTTGAAGCAGCCCGAACAACAATTCTCGAGCCTCCTTGCTGGGTTGATCGAGTTTAATGAAGCTCGCCAAGGCGTTGATCTTCCTCAACAGAAAGTCTCTGTGGGTATCTTGTATCCTCTGTAACTGCGCGACGAACGGTTCACTCAAGCGTCGGCAACAGAGATCCTTCAATGACGGAACACTGTGTTGAGGTTTAGTCCCGGCGCTCGCGCGCAATTCTCTTTTGCGACACGAATTGGACTTGGTGTGCGCCTTCATGGCAAACACCTACCAAAGGAAATCTCGGCCGGTAATTTATGTATTTATTTTTATTTTTGCTATTGGTGAAGCACTACGTCCATGTCCTATGCATAGTGTAGTCCCTCATAGCCGCTGTCGATTCGCGTGTAGAATAAAGTGTATCGTCCTGTCTCCTCTTTCACCAACCCTAACGGAGTGCGTGCCTGGGAATACAGCGTGAGGGAATGGAATCTCGCGGCAACTGAATAAGTTGACCCTCGTTCCAAAGCATCCCGTCGTTCGAATAGCTGAACCCAAATCCATCATCTTCGGCTAGCAGGTAATCGAATATGACCAGGTAGTACCCTTCTTCATACATTACGATAGGATTCTCTGGCTTTTTATATTAGCCTGTGTTTAGAGTGGGCATACTTGTTGTGTGTCCCAAAATGCTTTTCTGTAATGTTAGGGGTTATACTATTCAGTAAGAAAAGACGTACTGATTACAAATACCACGATAAAGAAGCGCAGAATCAGGGATAGTGACGCAATCCGCACGTGTGTCATGGCGAGAACAATTACTGTATGTGCCTGCCTGTAAGACAATTCGATCACAGTTGGTACACTGCCGGTTATTGGTCAGTCAAAGATAATTGGTGTGGTTTCTCCCTACCGGTGTCCCACTTGGAGTGGCACAAGCTTGAATAGAGGCCAACACCTCCCTGTTGACGGCAACTTTGCTTGCGTAGCGCTGTGGTCGGTGTTTGGATGTTGCGTCAACTTCCAAGAAAAACGCGCTGGACAACAAGCTGTGCCAAAATGCAGGTGGTGCGTTTACCACAAGCGCCCGAAACAAGCAACACGAAGGAATGGTCCGCGTGGTTCGCTTCATTGGCTGATAAGACCGTTGCGATATTGGACATTGATCCTAAGGTGTTTGGAGGCCTTATACTCAAGGAATGGATCGCCGATTTGTACGAGAAATGTCGTAAGAAGAAGAAAGCTTCATTCCCTACCACGCAGCGTTCTCTGATGTGGGATGCGTACAATTTTCTGAAAGAATACCTTACGAGGTTTGTTTTTTATTTTTTTGCTGCTGTATAGTTTATATCAAATCAAGCAATGCTATTCCATATCTTCCGCCAGCAGTGGTAAGTTATGGTTATGAAGAGGATGTCATATTTGAGCTGGAATATGAGAAAGATATGCGGCAGTTGACCCTAGGTCTCCATTTCTTCCCTTCCGCTCCAGGTGGCAATACACTGCTCAATGAAATAAGGGTGGATGTGTGCTACACCTTCGATAAGACCTGTGTAAGTTTTGACATTGATGGCTACTACGAGGAACACAGTTGGGACCCAGCAATGGCTGGTATCATTGTGTTCGCTAACGCTGCGCATGTGTTGTTCATTGGAGAGTGTCAGCAGGTGCGTGGCAGCAAAGACTAATGCCAAACCCAGTTCTCACAACAACCCTGACAGATAATTCAACAACAACAAGTCCACAGTTCCCTTCGACCCTCATAACATTCCGCAAAGGAAAGCACGTCCTTCATCACTCGCATTCTTTTCCCCTTCGTGTTGGCTGGTTCCTTTGTATGTCAAGGAAAGGTCGTCAATCCCCGTTCTGTTTGCAGCGAGAAGCAAAGGAATATTAAACATATCACTGAGCAACCTTACCTGACTTCCTGAGTCCAACAATTCTATGGTGGCGATCCTCCCTTCACAATGACTTGCTCATCCACAATCATCCTCTTAAGGGTGATCACCTTTTAGCTCAAGTGACTGTGCACTGTCATTTGTTCAATATGGTAGCAGAGGACTCGAGTTCAATTCCACCATTGTTCAGGTTCATCAAAAACATTCATATCAGTCTTTGCCATTCATTTCAATTTCGATTCAGTTCCCATTCCTATCTATGGTTGCCATGATACCATGGCTTAGCAGCTTCATTTCACTCTTCTCTGCACTTTGTCCTAGCTCCTCATACAAGGTTGATGGATCATTAGCAGGTGCATGTGCTCATTGAGAGGAGGTATTAAACATATCACTGAGCAACCTTACTTGACTTCCTGAGTCCAACAATTCTATGGTGGCAATCCTCCCTTCACAATGACTTGCTCATCCACAATCATCCTCTTAAGGGTGATCACCTTTTAGCTCAAGTGACTGTGCGCTGTCATTTGTTCAATAAGGAAATGTTCGGTTTTTGATGGGCAAGCGGAAAATTACTTGAGAAGAACCTCGGTACCAGAAAGGGGCCTCAACGGTTTCGTAGGGATGGGAGGAGCTTGGAGAGCCGCAAACCAGGCTTCAAGGTTGTCACAAAGGTCACCACCATTGTCATCATCATTGTCAGAAGGAGCATGATGGCTATCATGTTTTCATTTAGGATAGGGAGCCAAGTGATTTGAACAATAGCCTGACTCCTTATTCGCAATGGCATTACATGGATGACCTGCTTTGGTAGTCCCTCGGCAGGTAGCTCCTCTTCTCCACTTCCAGGGAGGCTCGTCACGAAGAAATTCAGGAGGCAGTTGATAAGCTGCTGCTGCAGTGTTTTCTACTGTCTTTGTCAGCCTCTGGGCAACGTCATCATCTCGTTTTCGTTTGGCTTTCTTCCTTGAAGCTGTAGCCAGACACTTTGCAGCCTCAGCCATATCCTTGCTATACCTTTCAATTTCATAGTCAAGAAGCCTGTCCTCATCAACAGAGTCACAAAGATAAGCTAGTGGGGCCTGTGTCAGTGCTACCGGGGGCACAGGTGTGGTACCAAAGGAGAGCCTAATAAAGTTCATAGGGAACTGTGTCTTTTGTTGTTGTTGAATTATTATATAAAAAAAAAGAGAAAAATGTTGCCAGAACTGAGTTAATTAATTAAGTACATGCTATTTAAACAGCACAACCTATACAATTTCTTTGCAAAAGTCTGGATAAATATAGTTGATAGAATCAAAAATACATTATGAAAGCTTGTTTTGCTACTTCTTTAATGTTAATTATTGAATATTTAGTTTACTAATAGTAAATTATTATTTAAAAAAAAATACAGTTAATAATATATACTCAATAAAAGAACAACAACTTGATAAACATTAGCTTATTGCATTTCTTAAAGCAATAGGTTTGCAAAAAGATTTTCATAAAGGTAATTTACAACACTATCAACAACTTTATAATGTATATATAGATGCAAACAGAAAAGGCTTTAATTTGAAATTATGAAATGAAGAAAAACTACATACATACTTGAAAGACTATGAGCAAAAACAATTGCAAGATGTAAATGATTTGAATTTTAATGAAAACATTCAAAATAATGATATTAGAATATATACAAATAAAATCTTACAACAAAACTTAGTTACAGAAATTATGACCATTACTTTTCAATTTCCAGTTGGTAATCTTGCTTTTAACTGTGCTAACATTATTATGAAAAGAATTAAAAGAATAACAAATCTTGCTCTTGAAGTCATTGCTACTTATTTTCAATTTTATTTAAAATTTGAGTTTGATATAACTTTAATTAATATTGAAAGTGTAAAACTTATAGTAAAGACAATTTCATTTCCTGATCATATTAAAAATAAAGATTTTGAACAAGTATTTACAGGACTTACTGGCTTATTTAATTATTTAGAAAATGCACCATTGCAAAAAAATACAAAAAAGAAATTACATGAAACTAAAGATTGCAAAAAGTCACTTTGGAGAATGTAGTGATTATAAAACACCTAAGTCTTAAAAATAAAAAATGTGTTCTTCAACCTGCAAATAAGGACAATTTATGCTTTTAGTGATGTTTAGCTATTGTATTATACAGAGAATCAATTCCATATATCAATACTCAAACTTTAAACACACAAACTAATAAAGTTATTAAATTAAAATAAAAAATAGATTTTATGAAGTGCATCCTGAATTACCTACTTTGAACACAGTTAGTGTTGACTAATTACCACAGATTGTAGCTACATTTAATATAAATATTCAATTATATACACTAACTGAAGTTAATAAACAATTACAAGCTACTTTACTTAGTAATATAAAGTGAAGATGAAAATACACAGCAAATAATGTTCCATTTTGATATTAAACAAAACTATTTTGTACTTATTAACACTTTTGTTAGTTATGGAGATGTATTATACTGTTCCATTTGTAAAAAGGAATTTGTATATTCAAAAGCTTCAAGATTACAAAAACATCTTGCAAACTATGTGATGCCTGAAAAAGTATTAACATTTAAACAAAAACATATAAAACCTATGATTTGCTATTTTGAACAAGAATTTAAAAAACCATTAATAAGAAATCTTTATTTTGGCTTTGATTTTAAAGTAATATTAGTTCCAAATAATCAAGTATTGAAAGTTAATGATAACAAAGTAACAACTCAACAATTAATAAACATTTATCAACTAGTAGCTTTTGTATTACAATGCAATAATTCAAAATATCCTTTAATTTAATATTGTGGAAGAAATACTACAATGGTATTTGTTAATAAACTAAATGAATTACATGATACATTAGTTTAAGAATTAAAAAATGAATTTCATACTATATATAAAGAAGATATTAAAAAATTACAAAAAAAATACTGTAAATGTTCTTATTTTTACCCAATGTTACATATCCTCATGAAATATAAGTTTAAACAAAATTTAAGTCAAATATATAAAGAATACTCACAAATACCTATTGTTGGATTTAATTCAGGCAAATATGATATGACATTTATCATCTCTTATATGTTAAAACATTCAATTAGTAATTTTATATCAAAAGGTAATTCATATATGAAATTGATGTATGGAAATTGGAGCTTTTTAGATTGTAGAAACTATGTCCCTACTGGAATTAATTTATCAAAATTTGCTAAAATGTGGGGAGTACAAGATCAAAAAGAAATCATGTATTATACTTGGTTTAACAATGAAGCAAATTAGATTATCCTCAATTGCTACCTAGAGAAGCTTTTAATAATTCTTTAAATGGAAAAAAATGTGATATTGAAGACTATAAATTAGCTCAAAGTAATTGAACAAAATGTAATTATAAAACATTCAAAGATTATGTTATGAAGTATTGTGAAATTGATGTTAATATTATAATGCAAGCAATAGCAAATTATAGAAAAGTATATTTAAAAGAAAATGAAATTAAACTCTTAAACTATATTTCATTACCCCAAACAGCTTATACAACATTTCTTAAAAAATATCATAATAAGTAGTTACATCCACTTTATACAATTTCTAACCAAAATATTTATAATATTATAATATTAATAAAAGTGTATATAAAGGAAATTGTCAAGTATTTAAAAAGTATGCTAAAGTTAGTGAAAATGGAATAACTTATTTAATAAGACTTGATAAAAATAACCTTTATGGATATAGTGCAAGAAAGCTTCTTTCATATAGTGAGTTCACTTTAATTATAGATAATAAAACTTGCAATGAAATATGTGAAATCTTTCAGTCACAAAGTGAATATGAAACTAATAAATGACAGATATACTTCAAAACTTCTGTATAGTAATAGTGTTAATGACTCATATATGATTACTGGATTTATTAGATGCTCACTTTATTTTACAAATGAACAAAAAACAAAAATGAAAGACTTTCCACTAATTCCAAATAAAATCAAAGTAGGTACAAGTAAGAAAAAAGAAACTAAATTAGTTTATAGTATAAATGATGTAGAAGATTATTGTATATTTAGTGAATTTTTAAAACAATTACTTGAAAATGATTGGTGTAGTTTAAATAAAGTATATGAAGTTGTACAAATGAATTTAGAACCAGTTATGAGATCATTTATTAATGCAAAAACTCAAAAGCATCAAGAGTGTAAAAACATTATTAAAGAATGTAAGCAGTTGATTGCAATAGACTCTACTCAAAAGAATATACTAGCAAGCAAACTAAGTGTAGCATGTAGCAAAAAAGATGTTACTAAATTAAATAATAATAATTGTTATAGTAAAACATTATAGTCAAATGAAAAGTATGATACATTTGTTATTGTAAAAGATTAAGTACAGTTTATGAAAAAAACAATTGGAAAAGTAATTTCAGATTTTAATGTTTTAACTCCAAGTAATGATAACACTAATGGTATGGTTGAAATAAAATTAAAAAAGTCAAAAGTAACAATTAAATGTCCAAAATATTTAAGTGCAGCAATTTTAGCTTATAGTAAAATGTTAATGTTAGATTTTGTTTATAATTATTTAGTAATTACTTTTAAATCCAATGAATATGATATCTTTTACACAAACACAGATTCTATTTATCTAGGAATGAAAAAAGAGACAGTTGTTGACTATGAAAGCTTTTTACAATGTTTTGATTCTAATTTTAAACAATTATATTTTGCTGTTCCTAATAATATTACACCAGGATTAATAAAACTAGAAAAAGAACTCACTAAAGCTGTATTTCTCAAACCTAAACTTTATTCATATATTGATATTAAACAAAAACAAGAAATCAAAACTAAAGGAGTTTGAATTGAATAAAATAAAGAAGTATTAATATTTGATAATTATAAAAAATCATTATTTGAAAATGCTTCTTTTCAAGTTAGAAATCAAATATTTTTAAAACAAAATAAAACAAATATGTATACAATAACATAAACTAAAAATGGAGTAACAAATGACGATAATAAAAGAGAATGGATTAGTATCAATACAAGTTTATTATATGGTTACAATAATAAATTATATGATAAAAATGAAGTAATGGAAAGAATAATTAATAATTGTGCTACAAGAGTAAATATTAA
>Ga0209935_1003699_pt1 | contig 15245 bp, 20 predicted proteins | sample ThiBio_1000_plan_2_FD_183958 | JGI IMG/M metagenome (GOLD analysis project Ga0209935, IMG submission 183958) | Wastewater bioreactor microbial communities from Cape Town, South Africa - Thiocy_cont_1000_plan (SPAdes) | ecosystem: Engineered > Bioreactor > Thiocyanate-remediating >... | reverse complement strand
GTACTTCTTCGTATGGTGATACTATTATCCCGGCAGCATATAAATAACCCAACAAGAAAAGTTCCTCAGGTGTCCCCTGAGGCGGGATGCATTTCTCCTTCCAACCGGGGACGAGACCTGCCTTTCTCTGGAGACCCTCCAGCTTCTCTGTGAGATGGTCGAGAGAAAAGAGATCGTGCTGTTCCAACACTTGTTTCATGCGGTGTTCGCGGTCAAGTTGAAAGTTGAGCTCAAAATCGCGCAAGAATTTCACCCATTTCTGCTGTAGTTCGTCGCTGGGGTCTGGCAGTATGGGGAGTTTTGTTGTTGGCTCTTCTTCCATCCCCTGTCCGAGTTCTTCCTTGAAACAGAAGCCGAGGAAATGACGCGAATAGATTCCGTGTCTGGCAGCGTAAATGAACAAAGACCTCTCATTGACAATCTATCCTCCCAAGTAACTTGTACCAAGACTGTTAAAGAGGAAACAGCTTATGTTCCTTTGCCCTTAATGCCAAGAATGCCAAGGTCCAACAAGTAATTTATTACTTAATTACTTCTCGTCCGCGACAACTTCACAACCAATACCCAATGAACACGTGGCAGGTGAATTCAGCCCGAAAGAAGCAGCATGCTGTTTAAGTGTATTTTATTAGTTGACACATATGAATGCGGTGCAGGATGCAAGAGGGAGGGACAGGAAGAAGAAAGTACAAGCGGGTGACTTTCAGGCGACGGTGTGGGTGGTAGTATTCAAACTCAAGAGATCTGTTTCAGCGGTCAAGCATACGGGCTTGCTCTTTTCGATTTTTAATACGGGTGAGAGCTGGAGACACGATGTGGGACAATCAGGCAAGGTGCGGCCAGGGGAAGGGGCGACCACTGAGAGCATAAAGGATCCTCAGCAATTCTTGGCCAACAACGCAGACAACTACGTCGAAGCCGCCCTGTTTGTGCATAGTTACGATGCGATTAAGCGAAAGTTGAAAGAGCTTTGGTCGAAAATGGAGCTTTGGCAGTACGACGCGATTAAAAACAACTGCAGAGACCATTGCGCATGCGTGTTGCGGTCACTTGAAGAAGATGATGACCTGCGGGTACCTGTGAACAAGGAAGCCTATCAATTGATTGATAGGGTGAAAACAAACGACGCGCTTCTCGTCACAGGAGCTGCGGTGTTGGGGTTAACGATTTTTGGTGGGCTGTTGTATGCATTGGGTGCTAGCTCTTCTTCTTCAAAGGAAGAAGAAGAGGCATACGAGGAGGTGTAACAATTTAATACAATAAATAAGTAACAAATAGACTGTTCTGCGAAGCGAACTCAAAAAACAAAAAGATGGAGAACGCTAAAGGGAGCGGCTTGTGTTGGTCTGATCTTCCCGTCGAGATAACTGATTTGATCTTGATGGAAGCTGCGCGAGCGGCGCCTTGGGTGGCTATTGTGACGTTTCCTCGCGTTTGCCATCGTTGGCGGGACAGACTTGAGCTCTGGCGTCCTCGCTTTATCCAGCCGCCATCTTCTGCGGCTGGTATCATCGCCCAGGCAACCCGCCTTGGTTGGTTGGATCTCGTGAAGTGGCTAAGGGAGCAGGGATGTCCTTGGGACTATCAGCTCCCTCAGGCTGCCGCCCAAATGGGCCACGTAGAGATCCACAAGTACGCGAAGGATCACGGATTTGTATGGCATAGGCTCGGACTTAACCCCGCCGCTGAGACAGGTCAACTTGAGGTGTTGAAGTGGGCGCAATCGGCTGGATGCCTCAACGTAGAACGCCTGGGCAACATCGCCGCTTATTACGGCCAGCTTGAAATCTTGCAGTGGCTTCATGAGAACAAGTTGTATATAGGATTCCATATATGTTCTTCGGCTGCCGCTGGGGGTCACCTTGAGATCCTGAAGTGGCTGCGAGCGAATGGATATGATTGGGAGCACGGCAAGTATATCGGGGATGCGGATGAAATATGCACTAAGGCGGCTAAGGAAGGCCACTTCGATGTCCTCCTTTACGCGCATGGGGAAGGACTACCCTTGCAAGATGACATTTGTATTCACGCGGCCGCCAAGGGACACTTTGAGATGCTCAAGTGGGGCAGAGAGCGAAATTGTAAGTGGGATGAAAACGTCTGTGCCGATATCGCCTCGCATGGGAACCTTGAGATGTTGATCTGGGCGAGAGAAAATAGATGTCCATGGAACTCGAGGACTTGGGAGAACGCTTCCAAGAACGGCCACTTTGAGATGTTGAAGTGGGCGAAGGAGAACGGGTGTCCCATGGCCGAAGGCACCTGCGCTGCCGCCGCGATCCATGGCAACCTTGAGATGTTGAAGTGGGCGAGAGAGAGCGGGTGCAAGTGGGATGAAGCCACGTGCTTTAACGCTGCAGACAATGGCCACTTGGAACTTCTGAAGTGGGCGAGAGAGAACGGATGTCCTTGGAATGACGGGACGACCTTGAGGGCTGCGCTACGCGGACACCTTGAAATCTTGAAGTGGGCGAGAGAGAACGGGTGTCAATGGAACGAGGCGGTTTGTTCTATGGCGGCCACAGGTGGCCACTTGCATGTGTTGAAGTGGGCGAGAGAACAGGGGTGTCTGTGGGATGCCGACACTTGTGCCTCTGCAGCGGGTTCAGGTTCCCTTGAGGTGTTGCAGTGGGCGAGAGAGCATGGATGTCCATGGAACCGCTTCACTACCGAATATGCCCAGCGAAATGGAAAGCTTAGGGTGTTGAAGTGGGCCATAGAACATGGATGCATCTTTAATTATAGCATCTGCAAGCAATATCCTCAGTTCGAGAAATACTACAAAAGTCAAGGGTAGCCCCTAAAAAAAGTTAAGTCATTGTTATATGATGGCCCTTGTTAGAAGGCCATCTCTTTATCGTTCTATATTATTTAAATATCTTTTGTTGTTCAAACATTACATCATCATCACTTTTGAATGAATAAAAAATAGAAGAAAAAAGAAGATTGAGGGGAGAAGAGGTGAGAGGTTTGTTTTGTTTTACCATACAGGACTATTCATAATGAACAACGAGACCTCCTCCGCTTTGATCCATGTGAGAAGCTGGTTGCATGCATAGATGCATGCAGCTTTCGATACCATCGGCCCGAAGGTCGCATAGAGCTCGAAGCTCGGGGTTACCCACCCTAATATGCTCTCCCTCGTCCCCACAAAGAATAATATCTTGTGGCTTTTTCGCATCCTCTTCATCTCCTTCTTCACCTTGTTGACCGTCACAGATCCGTCGGAGTTATTCGATGCCCAGAAATCTCCGTTCATCAATCTGTGCACGTGCTGGTAGAGTCTGAAAAGGCGCTTCTGGTCGGTTAAGGTGGCATAAGGGGGTTCCATCTTGGTTGGGCTGGTGAACTGCGAGGTTGGGCGGTCCTTGTATATGAAGTGCAACAGGAGTCTCCGCATGACTTGTCGTTCTGCAACGGAGTGAAACACCGAGGCGGAGGGAGAGATTGGTCCGAGGGATTTCTTGGAAGAGGTTGAGAGAAGGGGTGGGGTGGAGTTGATGCCGCGTGGTGATTTGTCCGAGGAGTCGCCTGTGTCCGCACGCACCTGTGTGCTTGCGAGAAACGACCCACTCGCAGAGACACTCGATATGACACTCGACGAAAAGCGGCTGAGGGCGGATTGAGGGCTGTCAAGGTCCCCCAAGCTTGCACTCTTGAGTCGTTGGTAGCCCAGGGTGGACATCAGCAGCGAGCCATTGGTCGAAATCGAATTCTTGGAATCCCGCCATTCTTTCGCTTCCTGGTAATCTTTCATCGTTGCTAGGGCTCGAGAGATGGCATCCAAGGCCTTGATCTGGTTGAGTCCTGCTTCAATCTGTTCTCTATCTGTTTATATATTTAGCATTTTCTAAAAGAGAGAGAGAGAGAGAGAGAGAGAGAGAGAGAGAGAGAGAGAGAGAGAGAGAGTTATTTACCTTTATCGAAATTACCGGGTTTGGTGGCGATGAGAAGTAAAGCGACTTCGGGTATGAGGAAAGCGACGTAAACGTGGAGGTAGCCACGATCGTTGAATTTGGGTAGACAGATGGGCACAGTGGATGAGGAGGAGGCTTGAGAGTTGACAGACGAGGAGGCCAAGAAATTTAACAGGATATGAAAGTCTTGATGTGTTTGAGAGGTGTTGGGGGTGGGGAGAAAGAGTGAATGGGGGTGTTGTGGTGTATGGTGGTGAGTGATAGAGACGGGTACCTGATGAATGGAGGGTGTGTCTTCGCAGTCGTACGATGCTGACAAGTTGTCTCCTTGCAACAAGCAGGGAGTAGCTGCGTGTAGTTATATGTGGTTAGGAGAGACGGAGAGGGGGAAGGGTTGAGGAGGACGTACACTGTCTCTTCTGTTCGGTTTTGATGTAAAACGGATCCGATGGAGGATCGGATTGAGGGATCGAGTTTCAAACAAGATACGGCATTGAGTAGCATTGAGGAGATGAAAGCAGAATGATTGTCCATCATATCAACAAGGTTGTCTAAAAAAATCGTTGAATCTAAAAAAAAAATTATAAAAATTAGTTACAGCTACTTGTTAGGAGAGGAGGATTAAGATTACTTCCAAGGAGGCTTCGCATATCAAAATGGGCTCTACTTTCGTATATTTTGTTTACATTTGCGGTGAGTGCAGAGAGTATTTGCGAGTGCAAGTATTCTAGTTGACGCAGCAACTGGGAGGCAGGCTAGATTGGCAAAAGGATTTAAATGGATTAGCGGGCGTGTTAATTAAGATTGGATTTACCTCGGGTGTACAAGAGATTATTACAAGAAACAAGGGGCCTTTAAACAGAAACACAAACTTGTGGGCACCCGCAACGATTGTTCTGGTGTGTGGTTAAGTTAGTATTAATTTTTGATTACTAATCTCCAACCACTTACCTGATGGTGTCTCCGCTGTGTTGCACAAGGTTCCCAATGGTAGAAAGGATAGGCATGAAGGAACATAGTTTTTGTTCATCTCCATACCTAATAAACAAGAATAATAAGAAACCATTACATCAACAAAATAATAAACATCACGACGAAAATATAAACAATTAAACGTGATGGAGGAGATGCCTACCGAGAATAAATAGGTCGCCCAACGTTACTGAGTATGAAAAAATGTTTTTCATGTTGCGGCCATTCCTCCCGCAAGTATTTCTCTTCCTCATCTTCGCTTGTCCAAGTTTTGGTGTCGCTAGCGCGTCGTTCTTTTTTATGCTGTTGTTTATGTGTATTCCCATTCATGTTTCCCATTAAATTCACCGCCTCATTATCTGCTGGGGGTTTGGCTTCCCGCCAAGCAGCTTTGTTCTGCTTCTCTCGGAGTATTATCTTTTCATGAGGGAGCATGGAGTCTTCAGCGCCGAGCTCATCCTCAGATAAATCATCCAGGAAGTCCTCCATCGACAAAAGGACCAAGACAATCGGGCGCGGGGAAGAGAATGGTCCCCTCAAACGTTCGCTTGGTCTTCTCTTGTAAGATTGCAGTTTACGATTCCAAGAAAAGAGCGGAAGGCTCCGACTCCACCTATCCACAAGGTGGCTCAATCATTGAAGAATGTGAACGTTATCACTTTCACGCTAAGGAGTTAAAGGATGCCGAAGGAGTATTTGCTATTCATTAATAGCTGACCAAAACAAATCAACTTTATCCTCCTTTCACTCTCTTTCTGAGTACACACATAAATTCTCCAATGAGGCTCAATCTTCAAACCCAAACAGATCACAAACATCTTCATCCTCATCCTCACTTTCTTCCTCTTCGTCGCATCCAGGCGTGTAAAGAAGCTCTTGTATACCCGAGGATAAGTTCTTCACCTTGGCCCGGAATGCGGCGGTGTGTTGTTTTGCGTCCAGTGCTGCCTTATCCGCCCCATGGGCCAACAACCACTCGAACACCGCAACAGGCGCACCACCCTTCACCGCGGCAATCAGCACGGTATCGCCTTGGCTCAATTGAGCGCCTGTTGCCTGTAGGCCTTGCCAAGTCGATGTTATGATGGACTTGAATGGATCCACGTCAGCAGCGAGACTGAGGACCCATTGCATTCTATCGATGTTGCCTGCATAGGCAGCTCGGCAGAGGAGATTGGAGAGAGCCTTGCGAGTGAGATTTTCGACATTGAAGCGCCGTTGCGGATCCTCGATAGATGACACTCCACGTACCTGGGCTTCGAAGGCTTTTTGAAGTACTGCGGCTTCGGTATCCAGGTCGCGGTAATAGAAACACTCCCATGTAACCAGGGCGCCATTCTTAAGAAGTCGATGGATGGCTTTACTGTATTTGGCACCCTGTCCTCGATAGAACCTTCTAGAACCTCGAGCGCTTTTTATTATGAATTTTGTTTCTCAGAAAAAGTAGTGGAGGGAGAGGGGGGGAAGGAGGTACTAAGATCGGCCTTTGATGATGTGAGCCAAGACAGACTGTTCATTAGGTAGTTTCGACCAATTCAAATCGACACCTTCTTGCCGTACTGCTACCTTCAACAGCTTCCAGTATTCCCACTTCTGCGCGCATAATATTGTGGCCTGCAACGCATACGCTTTCTTCTCGGCGTACGCAACGGGGTCCTCTCGCAGAGTCTCCGCCGACTTTTGATCTTCGGCAAGGCAAGCATGCAATACCTCGAGCAATGCAGTCTCCTCCACCATCACAGTTGAGCTCGTAGTGAGCAATTGGAGATCCGTCCAGGACACCCACGCACCCTTTTTGATGAGGAACTTAATCAATCGGGTCGATCCCGGCCGATACAGCCTGCTGCACCCAAGTATTGCCAAGGCAGTGTGGAGGTGTGCCGGTTGAGTAAGGTTGCGGTTGATGAGTGTTTTGGCGGCGCGTAATTTGTCTATGGAGTCACACCTCGATTCTAGCACATCCCGCAGAATATTCTCATCTGGTTTGGCACCCACTTTTGCCAAGAAGCGAAACATAGCCATTTGTTTATGCAGTAAGGCTTCTTGGATTGCACTAAATTATGGAAATAAAAATTGAGGGGGGGAAGGTAATTTAGAAATTCCTTAAAAAAGTAGAAGAAGGCAGGTTACCTTGGATAGTGTTGAATATCTATTCCGTTAGCTAGGAAAGCCTCAACCACGAAAGTATAGCCCGACTGAATGGCATGTTGTAAGGGAGTGATTCTTCCTTCGTCGAGTTGATTCAGTTGCGTCATTCGTAGCTCCGGTTTTCCTTTTCTCATAGGGTACTGGTGTGGTTGTTGTGGTTGAGGTTGTAGAGGAAGTTCCGATGGTGGATAGGTCAGCAGCCACTTGTTTACGGCGTATACCAGCTTGGCTGCCACGTCAGGCATTCGGGATTCGATGGCACTGTTAATGGTGTTGGTAGGTACGCGGTTGTAGCCCATTGCAACACTCACGCAGGGATTTACCCCATGCTCTATCAGCCACTCTACCACCTCAATTGCATCTCGTGAAAAGAACTGAAAGATGTACGAGAGGATACGAGGATCGTCCATATTTCTGCACCCGAGGTCCCACAGCTTTTGTAGCACCTCGACAGAGTTCCCCTCCGCCGCCTTGATCAACAACTTCTTGTCTTGTAGCGGATTGGTGATCGGATCGAAATGAAGTCCCGATCGATCAAACATGAACATGAATATCCCTTTGGACTTTTGTGCTTGACGAGCCGCGATACGTAGAGGGTTGCGGAACTTCATCCATCGCTTTTGGGGATCGCGCACGTGTTGGAGGCGGTCGATGATGTGGGTAGCTAAGGCGAAATCGCCCCTTACGGCCGCGTGCTCTAATGCCACCCTCTTCTTCCGCAATTTCAGTCCCTTCGATTGAAGATATTCAACCACAGGCCACCGTTGCTTAGCTAGTGCGAGGGTCATAAGAGAGGGGTTCCATCGGTCCTCTCTTACTCCGGTGGCCAAGGGGTGTCGTTCCTCCACCAAAAACCTCACTACCTCCAAGTGCCCGCCACGCACTGCGTAGAACAGAGCAGTCTTGAGCGGAACCGAAGCAGAGGAGCCAATGCTGTCTCGCGAGTCGCCGTCGGGGACAGTATGAAGGTAGCGCAAGATGTCGATGTGCCCTCTCTCTGCCGCAATGTCGTAAGCCCACTTGCGCCGCCACTTACAGTCGGGGGCGGCGCCATATTTCTCAATCATAGAGCGCAGCAGATCGAGATTGCCCATCCGTGCGGCTGCGTAGACGGGGGGACAGTGACTAAATGACCTCCGCGCCGCTAAAGGAAAGCTGGCAAGGAACTTCTGCGCGAGACCAAACTCCCCTCCCGCTATTAGCTCGAACAGGAACTCTGTTTGAGTGGCGTCAGAGTCTTGGAAGAATAACTCGTCAAACAATTTGCGCACCAGATTAAAGTGCCTCGCTTTTGCCGCCCTATTAATGGATTGATTTAGAACTTACGACAACAGTTGAGTTAACTATCTTTGGCACGCTTTACAACATACCAAATCTCCCGAGAGGAGTAAGAGTTCAAGTATTCCTTGCTGATAGCCTTTAGATCATCAAACCAAGAAATTGACTTTGGACCTTTTGGCCCTCCGAACTCGCTGCAATAAACCGTTTGAAACCAAGTGCGGAACGGGATTAACGTACGATTGATGAACGAGAGACCAAAATCGTTCGTTGTTTGGAGAGATCGCATTGCGCCAAGAGCGACAGACCTCATTAACGAAGCACATCTCTGGGAAGGGGAGAAACAGCCAAACCATCTCCATGAGCTCTGGGGGCAGGACCGACCATGGACTAGCATCGTTGCCTCCGGCGTCCATCATTTTCTGCTTGCAGGCAAAGACAGACGCAATTTCTCCTAAAGAACGACATGCAGGTAGGGTGCGAGAGAAGGGACTTGCAGCAAAAGTACATCTAGCTTCCATTAATAGCGACCTCCTTCTACAGCAACATCAACCACCATCCGCACAACCCTTTGCTTCACAATTAGTGGTAGTAAGGAACGGCTCTCTTGTTGCTGAGCGAGTGTGTAGGAATCTTTCCACCACCCCTCTCTCTGCCATCGTGTGCAACAGCGTCAGGTATATTGTCGAAACGTGGCACCGGGGGAAGATTATGAAGGTCTAAGAGCGTGAAGGGGACTGTCTTCGAGCCTTCCGTGGAGGAAGAAAACGAATCGACATCGGGCGCTGGGGGTGCGTGGCGAGTTCCTTCTCCCTTTACCGGCCGCGGAGGCAAGATGTTTAGGTCGAGAATCTCCACATCCGTGCTGTCCTCTAGCGCCGCAAAGGAAGGCTGAGGAATAGCGGGGCGAGTGCCGCCAGCGCCTTTATCATCCTGAAAGACGTGTAGCGCCTCTCTGCGTTGCGGTGGCGGCTGTTGGGGAGGACCTTGGGCTTGGGGGGGCAGCCGACGACTACGCTTCGGATAGGGATCGGGCATAGGATCGTTGAGATGCCTCGAGGGCTTGCCTTGATCTGGCCAAATAGGAAGAAGTCAGCACAAGGTGCGGAATAGTACGAGGGGAAAGACTTGCTCTTTGTACTTGCGGTTAGCATTTGTGGATTGGCTAAATAGCAGCAGTTGCAAGTCAATTGCGTTAAACTAATGCCTAGTATGCGTTAGCGAATGTTGGTTGTGCATAACAAACCTTCTCCACACCCACGACAGGAGGTATGTAATGCATTACGATCGTACTGATTTGAGTTGAATAGATCCTATGATTAGAAAAGACCTCATTAGATAAGGCGTTAAATTCAGTCTGGAGTACCCCAGCAAAAACAGGAACGGTGTTGAGGTTGTTCAGGTGTGCACTTTTAACGTCAGCTGGTGCGTGCAGACAACTGATCATGTCGAGATCATCCCAATCTAAAAACATTAATATAGATTTTCTCTCGCTACTCGTTATTCAGCAAACTGACCTGATGGTGCAGCAGCTTTGATATTCTGTGCATCCTGTTTCCTCTACCAAAGCCAATTAGCAACCATGTGAGCAGAGATTTGATACCTTGTCAATGCATTTCTTGTCGTGGTCGGCCTCACGTTGCGGGAGGATGAAGTGTGTACAATTCCATTTGCATTTTTTCAGCTGTCCGCGTTTCTCTGAGCATCTTGCCAGATGGCAATGAAATCTGCTACTCGGCATGGTGTGTTGGCGGGAGAAAGGACAGATGTGGTACTCCTCGTCGTCCTCATCCGGTTGTATTCGCATTTTTTTTTGTTCTTCCATTTCCGTACAAGTCGCTTGCTTTGGTGGTGTGCTCGGTCCTCTGTTGTGCGTCCAAAATACTTATTTCTCACATGCAGGCAAAGTGCCATCAGCTCGTCATGACCTCGTTGCAAAGCAATCGGTATGTTCTTCTAAATCCTCATGGCGGGTTAGGCTACAAAATGTTTCATTTGCCAAATTGGCACGAAAAACTGAAGCTTATGGGGACCTGTACAATAAGCACTGGATGCGTAGCTTTACACTGCGCCAATTTTCACATAACTTGCAATTTATCGGGAAAAGTACAATAAACGAAGATAAAGAGAAAACGACTCGACTCACGGGTTGTGGCACAAGCGATGTCGGGTGACTACGAGAACACATTTCCGCCCGAGCTTTGGGTATACACCTTTCGGTTTCTGCCTCTCAAGGATTTGCTCCATTGTTCCCTTGTTTCACGGTTAGTTTCTTCTTCTCTATTACTTCGCTTCTTTGCTCACCTTCTTGAATTGACAGGGAATGGCACGAGTTATCACAAGAAGAAAGCTTGTGGCGGGGATTGTCTGTGAACCGTTTTGGTCACTTGCTAAATCGTTCGCATTTCCTCAAGCTATGCTCCCTGCAACACACTAAATGCGATCGAGCCATTAAGCTGAAGGTAATTCAAAAAATTATTGTTGACTTTACCTAATTTATTTGCAGGTGATCTCTTGTGATGGTGGAGAATATTCAAGTTCATACTCTGTCCAAAACCTCTTGGAAAGGAACGCAGTCTACTGTTCGAAAAAAGCCAACAATGTTAACATCGTCCTGGCTGCCAATGTTGAGTCGATTGGGATGATGATTTCCTCTCTGGTTTTGGAAACTCCCATGGGTGGCTTCACTGCCCCAGTTGCGGATACACTTGTCTTCTTTTCGGATGAGGTTTGTCTTTCTCTGTGATTCAATGACTAAATCCGGAACTAGTTGCCGCCTGCTGAAAAATCAACTTGCTACGATGACTTTACCAAACAGAATTGGGAGGAATTACAAGAGTACCGCAAGGGGGGCAATGTGAGTGTTACGCTATTTTATTGTTTCTCACGTACGTGATCATAGGTACCAGAAGAAAGCAAAGCGTGGATGGCTGAGCTGGCTGAGTATCCGATTGTACCTGTTGCATTCATGGAGACCCACCTCCAAGGTTCTACGTGGGCGAGTAAAGGACAACCGACAGCGCAATGGAACTTTTCCCCAGGAGTTCTAACCAAATATATACATCTGAGTAAATACCATCCTTCTATACTACTACTTCGTCAAGATCCGATTACTCACCATTACCCCTTCAGAATTGCTGCGGGAGAACTATACTGGCGGAAATATCGACATCAAATACTTTGGGGCTATGGGCACGAATGTCACGCAAGGTGTGCTCGATGGTACTCAACGAGAAGAACCTGAGGAGCTCCAAGCAAATGCGTGTACTTCGCCTCGATACCGGAGAACGGTCAGGGTGGACGATGAAGATAGTAGCTACCTCAGCGAAGAAGACAGAGACGACTTCATTATGGATGATGAATATGACGATGACTTTGGCGATGACGATGATGCCGTCGATCACTAAGCAACTAGCGCGGTGCAACAACTGTTGAATAAAGCGCTGTGTGTTGATGTAGATGTCTGTCTCTGTCACGTCTGCTCAAAGAGGCGCCAATTCCTTGAATTTTTCTTTTTGTTGTGCGCAGAGATGGAGAGAGGTAACAAAAGGAAGCGCTCAGAAGAGGGAAATGGAAACAGCATGGATACAGAGAAGGAGGTAGAACACGAGGAAGAACACCATGAGGAAGAGCGAGCACAGGGATTTGATGCACTCGTGGTACTTGCTTTTATTTATTTTAGTTATTATTTATTTTGCTAATAATTATGCTTGTTTTAAGGACGCTTTGCCGTACGTTGACCAGTACAATGAGCGCGACAGGGAAGTTGCATTACAACTCATTGAACAGGAAATGAAAAGTTTTGAACCAAGAGATTACCTCGCGCATCTTCCGCCAGCACCTGAGTTGCAGTTCGGGGTGCGTCCATCTTTTATTCCGTAATACTAACATCAATCGCAGGGGAGCCCGGCTTTAAAAGCCGAGTTTGCACGCATGGCAAAAAAGGAAGCCATGAGACCGATTGACACACGCCGTTACACTCTGCCACAACCAGCTCCGAACGAAAAAAATGATTTGGAAGCTTGGCAAAATGCAGTGAATAATGCACAAAGTCAATACGAGCATCAATCATTGAGGTTTCAACAATTAGCCGGATTTATGCACTCAATATTTAAATTTATTTTCTATTTGAATATTAGAATAATGAATTTGGGGCTTCTAAATGAGTATGGGGCAAATGCGTGGTTAGAACACAACAAGGCGGTAGAAACATCACAGAAACGGTGAGAATACTGTTTAAGACTGCTTATCTAATCTTAATTTTGCACATAAAGGTTGCAGGAGCAGGTACAAGCAACAAGAAAACAAATCGAAGAGACAAACCGAACAAGGAAAATAGAACAGGTGTGCATAGCTTCAATGCTTATTGAATTAAAATTATAATTACTCAAATAATTTCAGATGAGCGCAGGGGAGATGCTTCGCGGACTTGAACAGAAGTGGGTAGGCCAGATCTACAAGAACCTTGAGGTAATTTAGCAGATACGAGATAGGTTTTATCTAACAACTATCCCCTACCACAAGATCGAACAAGCATGCTTACAAATCGAACAACAAATCAAAGACATTAGTGGCGAACATCATGAGGAGATGGAAGAACACTAAAACTGTGTTGTTGGCTGGAGTGTCAAGAATGAACTTCTTTTTCGGTTATGACGTGTCTTGTGTTTAAGGTATTTTACCATCATCGTTTTGTAGTGTTGTACCTGTTGTATGATGTGTTTAGGTTGTCCCAGTCAGGAGAAGATGATGAACCAACCAAGTCGAAGAAGGTGAGTGCTTGTTTAATAAATAATTGGGGGTATGCTATTGTACATCAGGGTGTCGATGGGAAATACAGTTGGGTGCCCCACAGTTGCAAACGCGCCCATCACTCCAATAGTTCTCCCCATAGTTGATTGTCAGTTCAGTTCCCTTGGCTATGTCCACATCGGAGACCACCCAGAGTTCCCAGCTCCCGCCTTTCCATCTGCCTCCCGCTTCTTCTTCGGCCTCCTGCCCGGCCACCCATTTAGCATAGACGTGCGCATTCCATCCGCTACATAGGTGGTTGATGTAACGCGCAAGATTTGATGTATCGCTAAGAAACGAAACTCAGTGATTAGGGATTCGGGGGGGGGGGGGGGGAAGGAAATGGATTGTAGGGTTTACCTTCCATCGATCGAGTAGTCTTTGTCAAGAGCAAATAAATAAGCCTTTTGATCCTCAGTCATCGTTTCCTCTTCTCTACGATGCACATACGGTCCAACGTACCGAGTGATATGGGTCTTTGCGGGGATGTTGCGTTTGGCAAAGAGGCCTAACCCATGAATGGGCGACTCTCTCACTTCTACCCACTCTTCAATATCTTTCAATGGCTGTGGGCGTTGTGGTTGCGGCTGTGCGGCCATCTTTCGTAATACTATCGCATTATCATAAAATTGTAAATCAAATCTTTAGCTCGAGAGCCTCACCTGCTGCCGCATTCAAAGAAGGGTCTGGTGGAGCGCGGTATGCTGCCCACCAACAGAGAGCACATACACCGAGCAGCACGACCACAAAGAATAGTCGATAATCGGACTGTGATTTCTTGGATCCATCGTTAGATAAACTTGCTGCTGGCGAGTTGTCCCTCGTAACAGACTTCCCTCGGCGAGAATGGAGAGGCTGTGAGCTACTCATCGCCTTGCTCCTGCGTCACGAGTGCGCACCACAGGCTAAATGAAGTTCTTGGAACACAAGCTTTATTGGTGGTGCCTTTACCACTTGTTCTGGTTCAAAAGCCATGTTGCCAAGGTCCTTCCTTGTTCTCGCAAGAAGGTCACATATTTATCACATCCTTCGGTTTTTGCCTCCTTGAGCAGCTTTGGGTGATAAAGATCCCACAGGCTGCGGAAGATCGTGTGTGTCCTGTATACAGGTTAGATGATGAGAGCTGTTGCCAATGATTCTTGATCATACCAGGTGTTTGAAAGGCCATGTAGCATCCCCACATTTTCTATTTCAAACTCTGCGATCTGTTTTTTCTCCCTAACATAAGGCCAAACCTGAATGTTCCATCCCCAAGGAAGAAGCTTAAATAATTCCCTACACAAAAAAAAGTTCAGAAAATGAGTGTGTTTTTGCAAAATAGGTTATGAATTACCTATGACGAGAAGCCATGCCATTGTAAGCATCAGAATCTCCAAGAGTCAATCTCTCTGTTACTTCTGCTTCCCATCGTTTCGTCCATCCATATTTCCTCATACCCGCTACATTCAGCACTAACAATCCTAGAGGCACATCATGTGAGTTGTATTTGAAATAAGGAAGTTGAAGAGGAGGTACCAGCATTGAGACCCCAGCGAGTGGTAGGCAACCCGGTTTCTTCTGGCGGGAAGGTGATGTTCTTCCCTCCCTTTTCAGAATACCAGGTTGAGAATGCTGGCGTCATAGCAAAAAGTTGTTCGGGTTTCATTGTGTCGAGGACCTGCCATAACTCATATATGTCCTTCACCCAAATAGTGTCGGTGTCCGTAAAGATGATCCGGTCGACAGTCCCTGGCAACACGAGGTCCGGGTATGCCTTGAGTAAAGTTCCTGTGTTGCCATCTCTAAACTTGTCTTTGCTAATCGAGATCAAAAGGTAAGTGCCCGCGAAAGGAACAAATTAGAACGCGATACCTTGCAAAATCTAGCTCCTTGCGAATGACATCCATATCGTAATAGGAGACGAATACCGGTTGTGGGAAAGAACCTTTTTGTTCTTCGTACCAGGCAGCCATGATCGGTTTGGTTACCGAATCGGCAAAAATGTGCAGATGTACTGATTTGCTGCTGTGGAATAAGAGAGATCCTATGCTCGAATAAAATGCATCGAGTACCCCCTCATTGATGGACACCACCCCCACGTTCACAATCGTATCGCCGGGAGTGGCGGGAGGAATTTTGGGAGCGAGATTTTGATCTTTA
>Ga0209935_1003698_pt1 | contig 15248 bp, 21 predicted proteins | sample ThiBio_1000_plan_2_FD_183958 | JGI IMG/M metagenome (GOLD analysis project Ga0209935, IMG submission 183958) | Wastewater bioreactor microbial communities from Cape Town, South Africa - Thiocy_cont_1000_plan (SPAdes) | ecosystem: Engineered > Bioreactor > Thiocyanate-remediating >... | reverse complement strand
CCCTAACCCTAACCCTAACCCTAACCCTAACCCTAACCCTAACCCTAACCCTAACCCTAACCCTAACCCTAACCCTAACCCTAACCCTAACCCTAACAAGAAGGGCAAAAACCGGCCTGGCCACTTCCTTCCCTATGCATCTCACAAAATTAATGCCTTCCAATTTTGAACAATAATTATTTGAACAATTCCTTAAAATCGGGGCGATTCAGTACTGTTTTTTTCACTGCCAAGGCGAAAGTAAACACAACTGCGCACAAACATGGCAAAGCCTTCTTTCAACACCATGTGGAATGACTCCGTTACGAGGATGCAAGGGAGTGAGATCGAGTCCACTTTGGGAGGCAACCTAAAGGGTTTGGGGAACTATTGCTGTGTCAGAGTGAGCCATGCTCTCATCACTGCAGGGCATCCCATTTCGTGCCGCTCAGACTATAAGGATAAGCAAGGCAACAAATACATCATCAAAGTAGCAACCATGAAGGACTACCTTACTTCCCTGTATGGAGCATCTATCTTGGTCACCCAGTCATCGGCCCGAGGCAAGAAAGGGATTATAGTCTTCGATGTTTCCTTTGAGGATGCAACAGGGCATGCAGATTTGTGGGATGGTTCCTCTTGTGCCTATCAAGATTATTGGAATAGGGCCTCGGCTGTGCACCTTTGGGTGTGCCCCTGAGTAATAACATATGATTCTCTTTACAATTAAACATGGACTAGAATAATAGTCAGTGTCCTCTCAACCCCTTGCAAACTTTTCTATCACATTTGGATGAAAAAAAGAATAAACTTGATAACATTTGACTCCATCAGCATCTGGAGGCGTGATTTTTGTTGGGGGGGGGTTTTAACCCCTTTGTGAAATCAGTTCATGGATCTTTTCCTTTTCACTTACTTCACCAACAGAGATCCTATCATCCTCAAGACACTCGGCATGCATGAATGTGTATTTCTCGTTGCTAATAACAAAAAAATAAAAATAATAGACTCTCTTCCTTTGCCTGCGCACTTACTTCAGGTGCTAGCAGAGAGAAAATTAAAGTATTAGTTTGAGGTGGTTAAAAATTGGCAGTGCATAAAAATAAACCGTAAATATTTTTCCTGTAGGGTTGATTCGAACAAGTACGCCGGCTACAATACCAGCCAGTGTTCAACACACCAGCTGCGCGAACAAAATGGAAGAGAAGGACAGTTCAACAAAGGAAAGGATGTGTGTGATTGGGAAAAAAAAACGCCACTTGTTTGCGGCATGTGCAATAATAATACCAAAAAAGAAAAGGGTGTGTGGAGCAGACGAGGGTGTTGTAGGATGCAGCTCTCCAGCTTTCATTTTTTGTTTGGGTTCCTCTTTGTTCTTTCGTTTCTTATTTCCGTCTCTTACCTCATTTTCCATTTCGGTTTGATTTTCCTTTGCTCCAGAACTTTTCTCTTTATTGTTGCTTTGTTTATCATGCTCTTGGCTCAACTCAACCATGGTGACAGCAGCATTGTATTGATCAGTAAGGCTCATGGATGTCCACGAAGCACGCGAATACTGTTGCTCTCTCCTCAACTGAGGCTGCACAACCGCACCAACGTCAGTGTTTTGCAATTTAGCATCGGCAATGGCAGCGACTACTTCGCTAGGCCTTCCAGAAACCAACGCTCGATGACATAGATATCCTAATGTGAAGCACCATGGAAGTTGCTTGTGATTCTCCTATTGTCCCTTGACGAGACAGGTGGCGTTCTTCTTCTGTATATTCACCCGGTGCAAACATACTCCGGGGTCAGGGGAAGTATCCTAACAATCTTGAAGTCCTTTCCATCAAGCACCTGTTCCAGTTTGAACACTGGCAGCGGTTCCGCGGTTGCTTTCATGACTGACATTAGCTTTTCCTCGTCAGGGAAGGATTCCTTGCGCCCTATTGGAAGAAACCGCCGCCGATGCTTGGTGAGGAGGCCTTCATCTCGTGTAGCTCCCGCACCCCAAATATTTTTCGGCCACTAGTAGTTCTACCAGGTGTATTATACATGGCAATCACTGTTTTGATGAATTTGACAATGTGAAAAATAAAAATACTGAAAGTAATAGGTGGCTTGTTACGCTTGCTCACGAGAATCACAATGCATTACAAAAGTTCTGCGAGCAAAGGGAGAACTTGATTGAGTATGCCAATCAGGAAAGAGCTTGCTGATGTTGCTGGACTGGCTGCTGTTGGCGTGGCGGTGATTTGAGGAGGTGGGATGAACGGGGGCACGATCGAGGTGCGCTCACACAACCCCGTGTTGGGATTGGTTTGATTGTAGTTGAACCCATACACCTCGATTGTCCCGCGTATGATGGTATGCTGTTGAGAATAGAAGGTGTAGTTGCCCAACTTCCCGAACACAAGCGACTGCTCGTTACCGGCAACAATGGAGAGGCTTCTTGCGGTTCCAGTTGAACCCTTTTAGTGTGAGAGAGGGAGAGAGCGAAGAAAAAGAGAGATAGTAGTGTGAGAGACGAGAGAATTGCAAAGAAAGATGAATGAGCATACCGCAGGCATGATAAGAATGCTGTCTGAACCAAGAAGTGGATCCACTCCAGCAAACACAACAGTCTGCCCAGTGACAACGCGCAGATACGAGGGAATGGCTTCATATCCTTTCAGCCGGATGTAAACGTTCGAATCGAGGCCGAAGCAACACGATTTGGCGGTCCCTCCACACACTCCGCAGTAGTCATATGAGACCCCGGAGTAAGGAACTCCATCGCACCCGGAACATGAAGAATTGTCCCCGCCGCACACGTAGCATATGTCGAGGGAGGTCTTGCAGTTGCATGCGGGGTCCGAAGGCTTGTGCGATCCGAAGCATTGACCAGCACAGTCCTTGTTCCTGTTGAACTCCACTCCTGAAGCACCTTTGCTGCAAACTCCGCAGTCGTCGATCACCGCGGAACCGTTGCAAGTGCCCGCGCAGTCCTGACCAGCGGTGTCGTTTCGTCCCGATGTTCCTCCCACACAGACGCCACACGTATTGATAGTCGCACTGCCGTTACACTGATTCATGCAATCGAAACTGGAGTTCGGCTATTTAAGAGAAGAGTTGAGTTATTATTGAATTGATATAGATAAAGAAATATTTCTTTTTCGTGGTTCGCACTGACCTGAATGCCTGTGGAACCTGCACTGCACACACCGCATGTATCGATAATGGCAGATCCTCCACAAACCCCAACACAGTCCTCGCCAAAGTTATCGGGCAAACCAGTGATTCCACCCACACAGTGTAGACAGGGGTTGATGTGTGCGGAGCCATTGCATTGCGAAGCACAGTCGGGCCAGTAGTAGACGCCCTCCGAATCCACATAGCAAGGCATGGCAAGAGGGGGAAGGGGAAGTGGTGAAGGAGGGAAGATGGGAGGACAATGGTCCTGTGGGGACGTTGCTACCCTGCCGGTGGTGCCGCCGTAGACAATACCACAAGGGTCGAGCTTAGCGCCGCCGGTACAATTACCCCTTGAGTGTAACAAAGAATCCCTCAGTCATGGGTGTAGGAAATGAGAAACTTACAAGGCATCCATGCCCGCATTTTTGTTCTGGCCCGAGCTGCCATCCACGCACAACTTGCAAGGGTTCAGATATGCAGTGGCACCTCCAGGCAAACTTTTACATCGTCCCGTACAATCGAAGGGTAAATAGCTGTATGGGATGCCTATTAATCATGCTCATTAGTTATTTCATAGTAAAGATATATGAAGCGCACCTAGGGCATAGGAAAGATCATCGAATGGATTCAAGTCGGTGAGGTTGAAGCACTGTCCACAGAGTACGGTACCATCTCCGTTGCACACTCCGAAGCAGTCCTTCGTCGAGTCTGGCTCAATTCCCGTGCTTCCTCCCGAACAGACGCCGCAGCTATCGTTCTTCGCAGAACCCGAACACACTCCTGCACAGTCAAGAGTCGATCCAGGTTGCTTTCCCGTCGTGCCCCCAGAACAGATGCGACACTTATCGAGCACCGCCTTCCCGAAGAGAACTCCGGAGCAGTCCATGCAAGTGCCGTTGTTGCCGCCGCAGACTCCACACGCGTCGTATTTCAACGGAGGATCATTGTAGGAAACGTAAATGGAACCCTTCACCGCTGGGAAGGTTGTGGATACCTGTTAAACAAACAAAACAAACAAACAAACAAAACCAAACACAACACAGGGAACGGGGATACAAAAGGTTACTAATCAACTCACTGTGCAGATACTTACCCATTGATAGATTCCTGGAGAATAGAAAATTAAGGGACGAGATCCCATGCCCGGCTGAAGGGAATTCGTGGATGGTGTGGAGGGCTCCAAGAGCATTTGATTGACGTTGAAATATCCTGCAAGACCCTGAGAACCTGCTCCTTGGTAAGAGTTTGCAGACACTGATGAAGTGCCGGTTTGCGACACCGACGCGGAATTAACTGCAATCGATTCTAATCCTACGATATTGGGATTTCCTTGCGGCACTTCATCTGCCTTGCCGAATGTCTAGAGAGAATGCAATCTCTGTAAGTACAGAAGAAGAAGAATAGTGATAAGAATAATAGGTCGACGAATAAGTACCGGGAAAATTGCGTTGGCCGTTCTGCCATTCGGGGTAGTAGGATTCGGAGTCCCGCCAGGATTAGTGGTTGGAGAAGTACCGGTAGTGGTAGGCTGCTGTGTCTGGGCACCTTGCTTTTGGGCACGGGAGCCAAAGTTCATCTTTTGGGTGGAGCCTTTGTTGCTGGGTGTAGTCTTGCTCCATGCTCTGGCGTCGAAACGGTTCAGTGAGTCCTGCGCGCTTGAGGCGATGGTGTACTGCTCTACCGATTGAATCCTCTGACTGAAGAGGTCTTCTTGTTGAAGAGATCCCCAGGTATAATGTTTCGGCTTCATCTCGAAATCGTCTGCCGCCCTCGTTGAATATGTATTATCACGCCTGGATTGTCCTGGGACAGGAGATATGCCGGCCAAGTTCAGGCCAGGTGGCGCCTTATATTATATTATACATTAGTTATTCACCAAGGAAGAGAGAGAGAGAGAAAGAGAGAGAGAGAGAGCGAGAAAGAATGAGAGTGAATGAGAGTAGCTTTACCTCGGATTGAGCTCTGGATGGGTTATAGGTTCGGCCGTAATTAGGATCCGGCACAACAGAAAAGTCGAGATTTAGATCCGCCTCTTGTTCGTTGCCTCCCACTCCTACGATGACATGCGTGACTGTATGTTGATTTTCCCAGATGACACTGTCTCCAACCTGTTGAGAGGAGATTTGGTTTGTTGGTTTTTTTTTGTTATGTGCGCTTTGCTTGGCAAGGCCAACAATACCGATATTTGCAGCACAGAGGGCGGAGAACCGTCAGGAGCAAGGATGGGAATGAGGTGCTGGGATTCTAACACACAGCATGACGTCCCTGTTCCTCCACAAACGCCACAAATATCGAATGTAAGGCGAGAATTGACACGTCCATCGCATCCGAGGCATGATGTCCCTGAGAGTACAGTTAGAGATAAAACATATTATAAGTACGAACCATCTCCCCCACAGACTCCGCATGGGTCAACACCCACGAAGCACCCGACGGTGTAGGAAAAGGAGAGCTGTCCAACGATATTTTCTTGCTGTATCGTGAAGGTGCTGTGCAACACGTAAGCGTTGAGAGACTATAATTAATGATATGCTATGGTTAACAATAGTTGTGTGTCCTTTAGGAGGCTTATTCAACGAACCTGAGGCCCATAGAGCGCCGTGACATTCCAATCAGCGGAGATGGTGGTGACATTTTGTGCCGGCAGGAGTGGAACAGTGATATATCCGATCAACTGCGCTTGTCCTGGATTATTGAGAGCGTCTCCTAAGAACAGGGCAAGGAACATTTGCTCGGGTGAAGGAGTCTCCGGTCAATGACATCTGTATTCGGCCAAAAGAGAGAGAGAGAGAGAGAGAGAGAGAGAGAGAGAGAGAGAGAGAGAGAGCAATAAGAATACCGATAAATAAATTCTTAAGCACGTCTTACCGTAATGGTATAGCTTGCTGGCATAACTTCTCCAGGCCTATTTGAAGGGATTAATACAACATTACAAGCGCCTAGGAAACATACTGATAGTTGGGGATGAACACGTTATTTGGGTCAGGATCAACGAAAAGCACCAGATTACGATCCAGATAGCTGATGCCCGTGCCGACCTCCGGAATTGAGGCAATTTCGGGGTTTGTGCTCACATATATTAGGCCATATGCTACATTATTGGTCTCGTGCACCTCTGCAGAGAAGGTAGATAAGTTACAACAACCGAAGTTGGTCCAAAAGGATGGAGCGATACCTGTGATGATATTCATGGGATCGATAATCCCGTAAATGACCTGTACGCCGTCGAATACCCATGTCAACGACACTTCCGCTTGTCCCTGTGCAGCAATCGACACAGGGGATGCGGTGCCGATGATGGATTGAAAACATCCTCCGCCACCAGCGCAATTGTTTGGGTCGCCTCGCATAAACCTCACTACTACGCCATCAACAGGCAAGGGGCTATAATTTCTAACCTAAATCATATGATTAGATTCGACAGATCAGCAGGATAGTGAGATTCTATTTTATACGTACAGTGAAAGTAACCGTGATAGGTTTCCCAAGAACTGGTGGGTTCGGAGTGTAAGTCATCTCCTTAGTGTACATGGTTGCAGTCCAATGGAGATTTGCCCATGCCCACGGAAAATTGAAGGTTGGATCGGGCTAATTAACCGAAGCAAAGGATGCATGTTAGTAGCTGCGAAGCGTGTGTGTGTGTGTGTGTGTGAGTACCAATGAATATTGTATATTCCACCAGCTTACGAGACCGGGTTCAAAATATGGCTCGACGGAATAATCAAGCTTATAATACAAAGTCCCGTTTACATCTGTTGCATAGTACTGTGGGGTGGATAGATATAAGTTACTATAGTTAAATAACACCCAACTCTGAAAAAACTCACCGCAAAAGGAGTCACCCAATAAGAATATTGTGGATCGATGCCTTCGAAACTCAAATGAATGCTGGCGGTCTTTGTGAAAGACGCTTGGCGATTTGTGCGCAAGGTATTCTCGGTGGTGACAAGAGTGCTTCTCTGATAACCAGCCTGTAACTTGAGCTCGTTTGCAATCATATATCCGACGCCAAGCGGAGTGAACTCGACCTGCCAGGTGATAGCTGAACCGAGGGCGAGCTGAAAGTTTAATTGTGAGGTGGATATGTTATCGCTAACAAAATTCTGCATCTGTGTTGTATCGGCTTGTGCATCGATCCAATTCTACAATTAAACAAAATTAATCGCACTACTGAACTAGTGGAGAGGAAGAGAGGGGGGAGTGTTGCTTACCTCGGAGGGATTCAGTCCTACGAGAATACGGTCTCCAACCCATATCATGTTCGCGAGGTCATAGTCCGTTGGTGCCAAATTGGAATACGAAAGAATGTTGAACACCTGGTGGTTGGGTCGATACCAACGGAGCTGTCTGCCGCTGCTCTGTTGGATGCAGTTTTCTCCGCAGCTGCTCGGAATCTGAAGCTGTACGGAACCAATGACGTTTCCTGTCCAATCGATTATCGGGTAGCTACAGATTTTGTATATATATAAGAGATAGTGCTATTCATACAGAAAGAGCGAGAGAGGTTTTGCGTACACCCAGATATCATAGGTATTGAGGATGTAGATCACAATGTCATCCTGGGAAGCAACAACGCTGCGGGTGATGGAAATTTCGGAATCGTTACCGACTGAATTGGCAAATGAAAGACTAAACGAATTGAACCAGCTCTGGTCAAGATGGAAAAAGAAAAAAACAACCGTTGCGTCGATACCATACTATATGTAACAAAAAGATTTTTGTCGATCCGGATTATCATAAGTGTGGAGAGGGCGTACAGAGTTCGTGGTTGTGGAGACACTACCCGATTCTTGAACATAATTCCAGGAGGAAGAAACTCCTTCTTGAGCCCTGTTAGAAGCATACGAACCCGAAGCGCCTGTGCGTGGAGAGGGGAGGGGGAAGGGGAATGAATAAATTGGGAGGTTGATAAACAAATAACAATATGTTACCGTTTAAAGTATTCGCATTGATGATGACCGGAACGCCATTGAAATAATCCAAGTGTGTTGGTGGGGCATTGATAACGGCGACCAATGTGGGAACTCCTTCGACTGTCCAATGTTGGGGTTGACTCACGCGTAGGCCTCTTCCGTAAAGATTGCCTACGGCGAGCGCGATGTTTGTGGGCACATAACTCGCTTGGGTGAGCTCGCTGAATCCTCCTCCAACGTTCGCGACGTAGCCTGGGCCCTGGTAACAGTGCTTGCCAAGATTATACAGCGACTCACAAGTGGGATCAAGGCAGCCATAGACCGCCACTTGTACTTTCGACGGTGCCTGAGAGGTTGTGGGCGTGTGGGAGTTGCGGTACTCCACTGCCACCACCACCTCCAAAGGAGCAGAATTGTCCATATTCCCTAAGTACAAAGAGTTTTTATTAGCAGAAGGTTTTACGAAGAAACTGCCTACCAGTGGCGATGTGCATTTCGGCAGGACGAGAAGATGATGCGGGACCCGTGACGAAAGAGTTGCTACATGTCTGTTGGAGGCACTGAACATTGTTGCATAGGGGTGAACCATCGGCATTGACGCCCGGTATAGTAAAGATCTGATTGCGGAGAGAGAGAGAGAGAGAGAGAGAGAGAGAGAGAGAGAGAGAGAGAGAGAGAGAGAGAGAGAGAGAGGGAGGGAAGAGTATAATCAGTATTTACACGAGAACAAGAATATCGGTACCATGAAGTAACCGAGAGAAAACCCTGAGTAACCCACGACTAGTTCATCCTTGGAATCATGATTGAGATCACCAGCAGCAAGATGTACACTACAAAAGAAATATTGATGTGAGTTATGATTAAGTTTTGTTTAAGATGTTTTGGCTTGTTTTCTTCGTACTTATGGAAGTTTTGCGGTGCGCCAGTCAAGTCATAGAGATAATCGGGGACAATCACCTGTTTGTTAACCGCTACAAACAACAGAAATAAAAATTATTAATAATAAACAGAGACAATGAGGAAGAGAAGAATTAGGGCAAGGGAAGTTGTGGCAGGCACAGTACCTTGGGGCATATAATCTGTGAAAACATTGAAGCTGAAGTAGTGCAAAGAAATCCCGACATCATCCACCACTGACATGGATAAGGTTTGGTACCCATTCCCCAAATAGTTCCCCAGCAAGGCTCCCAAAGCAACCGGATTGGAATAGGTCGTAAGTGCGAAGAACGGTGTTGCTTGTTTGCCCACGAGTGATTGCTTCCAGATGCCGGTCAAATTGATGAAATCATATTTGAACACCTATTTAATGTGTAGTGGAAGAGATGTATTAGGGACAGAGAAACAGGGCAGAGAAAGGTCTTACCTGCATATAAACCAATTCGTTTTGAATCCATGTGATGACGAGTTCATCTGCTGTGTCATAGTCAATATCTCCGGCAGTCACATCAAAAGAGAAGCCCTCAGCGAGCGAAGAGTCTGGGATGATGTTTGGTGGCACCATACAGCTCGAACAGAAAACCACTGGTTTGGCCCCATAGAAGAGCGAATTCATGAAAGCAAGATTCTCCCACTGCACCTGATTCCAAGGATTCGATGCGGAGACCCCAAGATCCCACAGCAAGGCCTAGGTATTGTGTTTTTTTTGTTGCCGGAGAGTCAAAAGACGAAGAAGAATGCATGAAGAACTAACCTGCAATTCAAAATTGACGTCAAGGTATAGGATTACAACCTCGTCGTATTGATCGTCGTCAAAATCTCCAATGGCAAGACGAATGGGGGAATAGACATTAATGATTAGCCCAGAACTGGAGGCATTTCCAGCACACCATTCATAGGCGTAATCAGCTACGGTCCCGCTGCCGGTAGGGCCTGTCAGTGTGGTGATGACCACATTGAGACATCCGCCGCGATCTGCATACACGGTAAAGGTGTCCTGTGTAATTGTCGAAGAAATGTGTCCGGAAACACTTTGCGAGTAGATCTTCGATATTGGTGGAGGTGGCGTGGGATCACCGATGAAGAACTGAACACCAGACACTTTACAGAGAAAGGTTAAAAGTGAACATTATATTATCCAAGAGAGGGAGAAGCGGATGTGTTTACCAGAACATAGCGCCTTGACTTGAAGGGTCATCGGTGGTGCGGGACAGAGTTTTGAAGAGTGAGGAGAACATCGCACGGGATCGCAAGAATAAGTCTGATTAGTTGCTCTGAAGAGAGCCTGAGGGTCTGACGTGAGGAGACAAGTGTCTCTTCCCATGCATTGCGATTTCACCGAATTGAACAGGTATGTGTCCTGGAAGAAGCAACCAGAGGTTTGGTTAAAGCCTGTGCTGCATGTCCCTTGAATAGAATTGCCTGAAAACAAATAAAAGATAATTATTAGTAGGTGTGAAATCAGGAATAAAAAAACCACTTAAGAAACTAGCACAAAAAAAAAAAAAAAAAAAAAAAAAAAACAGTGGGTACTTACCTAATAGAACCTCAACAATTTCCGTCACTACGGTACCAGGCGGACATGTGAGAGTAACCGCATTGCCAACAAGGTCGGTTGTTGTTCCGGGGCCGGTAGCACAAACATAAGCGGGTGTAACTACATATGAGGGGAAATGCAAAATAGAATTAACAAGGGCAAACTAACGAAGTAACAAAGGACGACGTACGAGCATAGCAGTTGGCAATGTTGAAACTAAGCTGCCAGCTCTGGAAGGCACCGAGGGAAGTGGCGGTGTTGTTGGTTTGTATACTCAAATCCCATTCCCCAGAGAGAGAGCCGGAGAGGAAATTCTTCAGCCCGGGGACGTTGGAGGAGTGAAAGCACAGGGTCGAAGGCACAGCGTTGTTGAGCACAGGCGGGAAGGAAGAGCAACCGTTCGCTGGAGGCGGTGATGTGTTATTGGTTGGCGTAGAGCAGGTGGTGTAATCGACGCTACATTGTTCGGTCCAGGGAAGGCCTGGACTGGGTTGGCATGTGAAATTGCATTGCACGTCGATGCTGGGGTCATTCTTCCACCAATTTGGTGATGCCGTTATCCACCAGGGAATTGTAGACAAATCAGGCCAGGTGCCCTTCGTGGCGCATTGGAAGTTGTTACTCTGCCAGAAGCCTCCCTTCGGGCCGAACGTCTGCTTATAGCTGGGCCAGTTCACCGCGGAGTCATTGCACCACACCTGCGCACAACAGGGATCTTGAGCGCCTGCGCTGATATGCCCGGGCTGACAGTTGATGCTCGCCGCGCTGCATTGCTGAACCGGATTGGAACTGTTGGCGCCGATGCAGGTGAACTGGCATCCGGATGCATAGCTCCTCCATTGCTGCGCCGACAAGTTAGTACTCTGCCACACCGGACTCGAAGGATTGGTGGTGTAGTTGAAAGGGCAGGTGAAGTTGTAGCTCGACCACACCGGAGCCGCTGACTCCCACGCCGAGATGAAGGAACCGAGGGTCACCGGGAAATTCCCGCACCAGAAGCTCTCGCAGCAGCTTGGAATCGGAGCGGAGCTGTTGAAGAGCGGGTTGAAGCTCTGAGTCGACAGCTCCACTTGCACACCGTTGTGGGTCAGGAGCATCTGGTAGTATGGTTGAACCGCGCCCTTCAGGTCGGGCAAGAGTATCTCCACCGTCAACTCCACGTCGGTCACGCACATATTCTGCAGAGAATCCGGAACCATCACCGACGTTGTCTGAAGCCCCTCCAGGTTGAACGGATTTGTCCATGGATACACGGTATAAAGCAGGCCATCTATTTCATAAAAAGTGGGAGAGTTTTCATTCGTGAATAACAGCGAAATATAGAAGGTGGCGTATATTATTACTATCTTGAGGGCTATCAACGTGAGAATCGCAGAATGTAGGGTTTCCAATACCCTGAATTTAAATGTAAAAAAAAAAAAAAAAAAAAAATATGTTTAATCATGATAAAACAACCTTTTCAGAGATTACCTGCTGAATGATTTGATAAACTGCTGTGGTGGTGAACATAGTGTTCGATGGCCATTGTTGCGTTACATTGAGGGGAAAGTAACTGGTATAATTGAGCATGGGCCAACGATAGCCAAGAGAAATTGTGTCACGCTGCTGAAACCAGCCATTGCCCCTATGTGTTGTCTATTATGATGTGCGATATGTTTAAGAGAGAAACAGACATACCATCTTTGAAGCATAGGATCCTGTGCGCTCGCTGGTGCCGCGGAACCTGTATTTTCAGATATTTCCTGTAGCAAAAACAAGGAGTGAAAAAATAAGCGTGAGCAAGAGATAGGAGCACGAAGAAAGGATCGTACATAGGACAGTCCGTTATTGAACCAGGTGTTGTTACTTCGGGCGATATCGGTGGCCCAGGAAATCGGTGATGGAGGAGGCGAGGAGGCGTCGGTGTCCTGAATAGCCCCTGCCACTGAAATAACTGCTCCTGGACAACCCGCATTGCCGCTAGAAGAAATAACTGGCACCAGTGCAGCTGTGGTTACATTAACCCTATAAATTTTTTAGGTGAGTGAGGATTTGATCGATTGTGGCTGATCAAAATAAAAGATTGGACATCACTTACAGATACACCACCACACAGTAGTTTCCAGGAAAATCGATAGAGAACGAGAGACCATACGAGCCGTTCCAAAAGTTCTCGAGAGGAAAGCTATCGATGCCTTCCACAGGATTCTCAGATGCTCCACTCACCCAAGCAACCCAATAGTAATCGGCGCTCTCCCTCCTCACATTTCGATAGATATCGACCGTGCCGTCAGGGTTCACACTGCCCTTAGACGATGGCAGATTGTACTGAGACGTTATCAGAATTGTCCCTTCTTCACCCTGTGCCAATGCACCTGACGGAAAGGACACGTTCGCCGAACTCCATGAATCTGTGCAAAGTAAGGGAGGTTGGGTGAATCTAGAAGAGAGAGAAAAAAAAAAATACCATGTAATAACAAGGGGACGGAAGAAGAGTTTTTAACCGAGCCGTCGGAGGCTACCCAAGAGGCAGAGACCAAAATTACGGTACCGGGAGTCCATAGATTCAGTTGAGGATTGAGAGTCGCTGCGTTCGCGATCTCAGCCAGAAAGTTCTGACACTGCATCAACTGAAATGAACCAGAAAGATAGGAAGGACTGAAAAAGGTATTAAGATTTTTAGAGATGTGAGAATTAGTATTATTATTATTAATAAGTTAACAACAAAAAACTCTGAGGTGATATACATACATCCCATAAATGCTCGTGGCCGGGTAATCGTTCATGATGGTATCGAAAACGCTCTGATTCTGAAGGAAACCGGGAGTGACCGCGATGACCTTGGTAGAGGCGGTTGACAGCTTGAGGGTATTGTTGCCCGATCCTGAATACGAGCCTGAGGAGGAGCCCGACATCGCTACCGAATATACGCAGTTGAGCGTGTTGTTACCAGGCTCCAATGAACCTTTGTAAAATTATATAGATAAATATTTATGTGTGGAGGGGTGGACAGGTAAAAAGATAGAAATACCAGCTATATAGAGGCTTCTTTGCATGGAGGAATCTGTGAGCGTCGATGGAGTTGGGGAGCTCGGGCTGGGGAGTTGCACTCCCTGAGGGAAGATGTTGTCGATAAACGGAACTAACAGTCCCGTCCATCTCAACTGAATTATTCCCTATGAGTTCATATTGAAGCGAGGTTTAGATAAATGAGTAGAGTGTCACTTGCTAAAAAAAAAAAAAAAAATACTCACAAGAACTTCTAAAAAACCACCCGACAATTTATCGATGAGGAGTGGCTGCTGGAACTTCTGATTCGGAGGCATGTTGTACCATTGTAGTTGCAGGGTCGTTTTTACCGCCCATGTTGAGAAGTCTGGGTTATCCTTGCAGTGCAGCCCAAGGCCAAAGGCAAGGACAATCACGAGCGGCTTCCATGTATCGTTTGACGCCACCTGTTGGTATAGCCATTAAAAAGAAAAAAGAAACTTCTTGTTAGAGTGTTGGTGCCAAGGAATTTGTAGATAAATGAGTAGAGTGTCACTTGCTTAAAAAAAACAAAAAAACAAAAGCAAAAAAATTGTTGGGTTGGAGCAGAAATGGCTCATACATACCGGACCGTTGAACATCAGTAGGGGATTGTATAGGTAGTTAAATTCATAATTGGTGTCGTCCACATCAAAACACAAATGCGTGTTTACTGTGGCGTCCATTGACACTGAAAGAATTATACTCCCATTCCAAGGAACCTCAAACCTGGGAGGGTGAGGTGAGGAGGGAAAAAGAAAAAGCAAGTGGTTTGACGGGAATAATTGGTTGTGGAAAAAGAGACGTACGTAGCAGCACCAACATCAAGGGTCCAGACGGTTAATGCGACCGATGGGCGTCCTGACTGCGTCTGAGCGGAGATCAGAGTAGGTGATGTGAAGACGAGGAGAAGAGCGGCAGTCAACACCGAGAAGATGAGGCGCATAGTAGATATACGAGACCTCGAGTCAGACAGAACACGAAGTCGCCGTACTCTCATGGTAAGTGTTGACGTTGAATAAAAAAAATATAAGCGTGACTTTCTTCCTTCCTAGGTGGTAAATTTAATAAATAATACAACACATTCATTGCGCTCCTTTTTTGTTTTGAATTGTTGCTTGTTTTTGGTCAGCGCGGAGTTGAGCTCATGAGCCTGAATGGTGCAAGGCTCACGGTACCTTAGCCTTACGAAGTGACCTCTGTTTACAAGGTCCAACCTTTTGGAAAAAAAAAAAAAAAATTAAAAAAAAAATAAAGTAGGTGATGGGTTACTGGCCAAATACAAGAAAATTATCTAGCTATTTGGTTCGTTGTACGTCTTTCGCCGCACCCACTCAAGCAAATAGCAGCGTAAGGAGCCCCCGAAGGCTGCGCGTCTCAGAATCTATTTCTTTACGTTTTGATTACGAAAACACATCTAATAACCATAGTATTTTAAACATCCTCGTCACTACTATTACTTTCGGATCGCCTAGGGCTCAGCGGGGCACTTTCCTCTACCACTGTGAGACCTTGGGGAACTGTAGAGGCCCGGCCAATCCTATCCTTCACGGCAGTGGTTGCAGGCAGATTCAGCTTAAACGTAGCTATGGTATTTGCGTGGCGAAGATTCTCCTTCAACGAAGCACGAGATGAAGGGACCGGATCCGTAGTCAGGATTTCCTGCGGTTCGTCTTGTTTTTCTTTTTCCTTTTCCTTTTCCTCTTCGCTTTCGTGTTTCGCTT
>Ga0209935_1003697_pt1 | contig 15250 bp, 14 predicted proteins | sample ThiBio_1000_plan_2_FD_183958 | JGI IMG/M metagenome (GOLD analysis project Ga0209935, IMG submission 183958) | Wastewater bioreactor microbial communities from Cape Town, South Africa - Thiocy_cont_1000_plan (SPAdes) | ecosystem: Engineered > Bioreactor > Thiocyanate-remediating >... | reverse complement strand
CCGTGTCGCTGAAGGGATGGTCTAGCTCTGCGACGACTGATGTGGCCGGTAGCGTGGTGCCATTCAACGGTGTCGAACTGGAAGATGTTGGTGTTGTTGACGATGCTGATGCTGTGGTGGTGGTGGTACTCAGCAGCGCTTGATGGTCGTCGTGTGAGTCGGTCGTGTCGTCGTCGTCGTCGTCGTCGTCGTCGCGGTCCACGACGCTGCCGCTGATCGAGGTCCCGAGGCGCAGCTGCGTGTCATCGCTGCCGTCGAGCACATCCTCTCCATCATCATCATCTCCATCACCAGGTACACCAAGACTCGAATCAGAGACCGCCGTCACTGTGGAGCTCTTTGTGCCGCCCGCGACACTCGAGGTCGGCGGAGGCGGCAGCTCGGCGCCATCATCATCGCCATCAGCAGCAGCATCATCATCGTCATCGTCTTCGATGCTCCATACTGCCTCGTGCACACCTCCCACACCATTCGGTTGAGCCATGGTGTGTATGTGTATGTATCTCTTGAGAGCTCCTCGACCCAGACCTCGAGCTCGAATGCGACCACGAACGACGACGCCACCAAGCAACAACGAGCGCCACTCGCATCGCATCGCTCTCGGCCTCGCTGCTCCCGATGACCCACCACCACCACCACCACCACCGACCCACGCCCACCCCCACGCCCTCCACCCCCACCATCATCAGCTATTATTGAACACCTCCATCACGATCGTATGGCCGAGTCTTGGCTCAAGCAGGCTCGCGCCAAGCTGCGCCTCGTCGAGCACGAGCTCGCCGAGCACGTACTCGACGTCGATCGGCTCGTGGCGTCGGTCGGCGTGCCACGACCGCATCCATCGCTGCGGCCACTCTCTCGCGAGTTACGATCGCGCTTCCCCGAGTTGTGGAACAAGTGTATCGTGCAACAGAAGCTCGGTGCCGAGAGTCTCTGCATCATTCGGCGCTTCGTGGCGATCGTGGTCGTGATGCAGCTCAAGCAGTTGATGGCGCGGCTGCAGCTGGTGTTCGAGGCCAACCTCGAGACCGCGCGACGGCTCACGGCCGAGCGCACGGCCGAGATCCGAGCCAGGGCACCCAAGTCACACATTGGTACGGCGCAACATGCATCCGTGGGTGTTCGTACGCACGCACTCGGTGTCTCGATTGCTGATGCGCTCGGGTGTGTGTGTACGTGTGTGGCAGTGGTGCCTGCGCACAAGTATCACGAGCACGTGTTCCTGCCGCCCAAGTACGACGTCTACACGCCGATCGTCACGTCGATCTGGGTATGAGTCGATCGCCCGCACAACGACCGATGGCTGCTCTGACTGATCGTGCTGTGATGGCCTTGCCCGCTGCTAGAAAGAGGACGACCTGATCATGCGCTACCCGCCGTACGTCTCGGACGACAAGTGCAACAACTCGGTCGCCGACGATCTCTTTGATGGCCGCGCCGAGGAGGAGAAGAAGTACGAGGACTGCGAGGAGGACAACGTCCTCGTGCAGCTGGTGGAGTTCCTGCTGCCGGAGCGCGAGCTGTACCTCGATGCGTGCCAATCGATCCGCAGCGACATTGATGCGTCGGTCGCGGCCTTCGCCAAGTTCTCGGCCAATCCCGACTCGGACCTCTTTCGACTGCCGCTCGAGCTGTTGCAACTCTTGTGCTGGCTGTTCGATGCTCCGATGCACGTGTTGCAGGCACGCTACACCGAGGTCAAGGTGATCTTGCAAGGCGACACTCGCGTCGCCGAGAGTCTCAGGTACATTCATCGAGCAGTGCAGCATCGACCGACTCGCACGCACGGCCCTCCCGCACTCCTTCTCTCATCAATCGCTGTCGCTCGGCTCCCAATCACTCGCGATAGCTCCAAGATGGTGATCTATACGTGCCGTGTATGTGGCAAGTACTTTTGTCCCTTCCACGGCGACGAGGTCCTCATGCCCGACCCGATACCCGTGCCGGCCGAGCACTGTCTGCTGCCCGACGCCGCGATTCCATGCTCGAATACATGCTACAACATTAGTGTACGTGCTGCACTGGATCGATGAGCGCTTGTTGTATGCCAGCCAATCATTGACGCTTGATTGTACGAGTAGAAGCACAAGAGTCACGAGGCCGCCGAGCACGGTTCGCCGACACAAAAGCAGCGAGCCGTCATTCACGACGTGGTTCGTTCGTGGCTCGAGTTGCGCAATCAGATGACTCCGCCGTGCTACATTGCTCGCATGATATTCCCCACAGGATCGCCCACGTGTGCTACGGTATGCATATGCCATGGCAACCTTGTGTGAGTGAGTGAATGACGACGGCCTCGCGCTGGTGCTGCTCACACCTCCTACGAACGACAGATTGGGCACTATCTCGCGAGTCTATCGCCCGACGAAGACCCGCTCAATGTCAGACGCGTGACTTCCGGCCTCGACACCGAGCCGACACCGACCGCGAGCTCCTCGTACTCGACCGTCACCACTGCGCCATCGAGCACCTCCAACTCGTCGGGTTCGACGTCGCCGGGCGGCTCGTTGTCTCCCACTCGCACGAGCTCCACCAGTTTGGCCGACGCCATGAGGGCAAGGTTTTCGAGTGCGGCCGAGTGCGACCGCGACGAATCGACGACCGCAGCACCGTTGACAGCTGCGCCCGTGTCTCTTGCGTCATCCACCGAAAGCATGTCGGCCACGGCCTCGGCGAGCGAGAGCGCCAGCAGCACGAACAACGGCATGGTGGGCACGGCAGGCTCAGGCTCGCAGCCGTTCAACAACATGGCGAGTGCCACTGCCACGAGTACGACCTCTCCACGATAGTGGCGACCTCGCATCGTGCTTGGCTTGACCACTCTGACTGACGCCGGATGCATCGGTATCGCACATTGACAGGCGCCATGTACGTGCCGTGCAGCTGTTCGGGCGCGTGCGGCAGCGAGGAGGGCTCGTGTGCGTGCCTCAACTCGCGAACCATGTGCGAAAAGTTCTGTCGCTGCTCAAGCGACTGCCCTCGGCGCTGGAAAGGCTGCTCGTGCACTCACCGAGGTATGTGTTGTACTGTTAAGCGAGACAGAGAGAGACGATTGTGAGGCGTGTGTCTAGGGCTCTTCTCTTCTCACCATCGACAGCGACAGACCGATGTTGCGGTACCAAGCGATGTCCGTGTTTCGCCTCGGGCCGTGAGTGCGATCCGGACATCTGCAAGAGCTGCGGTTCGGACTCGCATCCGAGCTCCAGTGCACAAAGCCACTGTAAGAATGTAAATCTCATCTATAACTTAAGCAAGGTACTATACCGCCACCACTCCTCTGCGAGAGAGAGAGAGAGAGAGAGAGATTGCAATGTTTACGCTGGTGTTTGTGCCATCGCAGCGTATCTTGATCGGGCGCTCGTTCATTGCTGGCTCGGGAGCGTTCCTCGGCGAGTTTGCGAGCAAGGGCGACTTTATTTGCGAGTACAGTGGAGAGGTATGGGGCGCGCTTATTCAAAACCGACGACCTGCGATGCGTGTAGCTCATACGCGATGGCGGTGGCCGCCTCTTCCATGTGGGCACACAGTTCATCAGCACCGACGAGGCGGACCGACGAGGAGTGGTGTACGACCAACGTCAGCACACGTGCCTGTTCGACATTTGTCTCGGTTACACGCTCGATGCACAAAAGCTTGGCAGTGCCGGCAAGTTCTTGAACCATTCGGCGACACCGAATTGCGAGGCGCGCTTGATGCGCTGCTGCGGCGAGAGCCGTATCGGCTTCTACGCCTTGATGGACATGGCACCAGGAGAGGAGCTGGTGTTCGACTACAAGTTCAGCGAGAGTGCCTTCCGCGACTATCGCATCTTCTCCGAGAAACGTTCCAAGCGACAGAAGCAGCAACAACAACAGCAGCAACTCGAGCAATCAAGTAGCGGACACAAGAGCAAGCGGGACAAGAGCAAGAAGAGGAAGAGGGACAAGAAGGACCGCACTGCGCAGCAAAAGCAGAGACACCGACACAAGGAGCGCCACAAGCTCAAGGAGACGAGCAAGAAGCACAAGAAGAGGAGGAGTCGCTCGAGCGCAAGCAGCGACAGTGATCATGACGATGGCAGTGATGACGACGACGACGACGACGATGACGACCGCGACAAGAGCAGTAGCAGCAACGACAGCAGCAGCAATGAGTTCGATGACGCTAGCGACGACGATGATGACGAGCAAGACGACAAAGACGACGACGACGATACCACGTACCAGCAGCGTGCAAAGAGACAGAAACGGAGCTAGCTGTACCACTGACCGCGACCTCACTAAACTACGTTACTCGGCGTTATCCATGTAGAGTCGTTTGATTGATTGATTGATTGATTGATTGATTGATTGATTGATTGATTGATTGATTGATTTGATTGATTGATTTAATTGATTGAGTGATTGATTGAGTTAAGAATCGCTGGCCAATGTTGAGAGAGAGAGATTGTCGTTGTTGTTGTTCCTTCGCTCGCTCGCTTCTGGCTCGCTCTCGCTGCGCTGGCTCGCCCTCGACGGCACAGCTGTGAGCACCATGTCTCGCACCGTGTTCATCAATGACACCAAGTCGAACAAGCTGTTTCGCCATGCCACGGCGGCCGTCTCCGATGGGCGGTGCTGGCTTGGCGGCGTTGCTCCTCATGCGAGCTACAGCATCATGCGCGATCGGTTCTTCTCGCGACAGACCAGTGCCGAGATCGTGGTCGGCGACCTGGTGTTCCTGAAACAGGGCGAGCGAAGCCCAGCGGACATTGTGGTGTTGTGTTCGGCGAGCAACCTTGCAGACGCAACGAGTGACAGCGACGATGGTGTTGGCACGAGTGCGTCGTCATCGATCGATAGCGCAGCGAGTCGTGCGAGCAACCGTGCGTTCTTTTGGATCAACAGCAGCTTCGTGGACGGATCGCCACGATTGCAGCTCCAGCACGCGATCGCACAAGAGGAGCTCGAGGCGGTGGTACTCGAGATTCGCGCTGCCACACGCGCAGCCAGCGCCAGGCGACAACGAGCGGCATCGAGTGGCGGCGCATCGGCGCAGACGCAGTCGTTCATCGTACCACCGACACCGAGTGGTATCTCGGCTCGCGATGCATGGCTGGTCGAATGGATTCAATCGTTGAGTCTGGTGCAAGGCGAGTTGGATTGCGATCAGCCTGCGGTCGACATCACGGCCTTTGATGGCAAGCTGACGCTGCGACTGCCGTTCCCGACGCTCGAATCGCGCCGTCGTAACCCGCATCGAACACGCACACGTCATCGTCCATCGGCACACGCGGGCGTCGTCGATCCACTCGATGGTTGTGGTTCATCTACGACCACCTCCGCTCCCACCGATAGTGCCAAGACGAGCAATTCGATGGCTGATAGCGAACTCTCAGGCAATGAAGGGCACGCAGCAGCAACAACGACAACAACAACGACGGCAACTACCGATGCATACGGCGGCGACGATACCAATGTTGTTGTTGATGATGCTCCGATTGATAGCCACCACCACCACGATGATGATGATGATGATGATGATGGTGATACATCGGATGGCGACGACACGGTACTGAACAAGCTCGTGTCGATTCGCGAGTTTGTGCCGCTGGGTGCCACCGTGTGGTCGGCAGGTACGCACTCGCACGCAAGCACAGCTCACAAGGGGCGTGAGTCACTCAGTGGTTGAACGGCGCGGTGTGGCGTTGATCGAATAGGTATCGTGATTGGCCTTGTCGTGTACTGTGGGAAAGACACCAAGGCCGGCATGCACTCGTGCGAGCACTTTGTACCAGCCAAACTCAAGCAACGTATCCAGCGAACACAACGACGACTCCACCGTATGTAACTGCTGCTATGTGTGCTGTGCGTGCGCCTGCAGTGTAGTACACTGCGAAACGAGCTCACAAAGGTCTCTCGCTCTCTCATATTCAGGATTAACACATCGAGCCATCGAAGAGCAGGCTCCAGACGATATCACCAGCAACAGCAACGCGAATGACGATGATGAGCACGCCCATGATTCGAGCAATGAGGCGTCAACCACGAACTCGCCAGTGCCAGCGCCAGCGCCAGCGTCAGCGCCTACAACAAGCCTCGATTCTCCACAGCGATCTCGCTCAGCGTTCTCGAGCTTCATCTCGACGCTCTCATCGCCACTGGTTGGCCGAACGGCATCACCGAGCGCCACTTCCTCGGCGCCAAGCACTCCGGTGGCTGCGAGTACCACCAGTTCGGCTGCAACCACATCGCCATCGGGATCGAACACGGCAACCGCCACGTCGGCGGGCACGTTGTTCCTCTCGCACGAGTGCGTGGCATCGCGTGCGTACCCTATTCTCTATCAGATGGGCGTGCTGTCGGACGACCCTGGCAGCAGCGGCGGCGGCGGCAGCAGCAGCAGCAGCAGCGGCATCTTCAACCTGCCGACGGAGGAGTTTGGCATCGACGAAGTATCGAGCCCGCCATTCAAGCTGCTGCACTCGATCGTGGCACAGCGGCAGAGAGCGGCTCAGCACGAGAGTGTGGTCGAGTTCATTCGAGCACTGGTGCTCTTGGCGGTCGCCGACAAGGTGATTCTCGCGGGCATGCCGCTGGCGCTCGCCATCAGCGTCGATCCCGTGCTGTCGCTGCTGGCGGCGGTACCAGCCGAGCAGCAGGCCGCGAGTGGCATGAACTCTTCTTCCTCGGGCTCCGTCGGTGGCAGCGGCGGCAGCAACTCGCGCTTGGTGACGATACTCGAGGCCAACAGCGAGCGGATCGTGATGCGCTTTGCGACGAGCGCAGACAGCCAGTCGGCGAATGATAGTGATGGTGACGGCGGTGCCGAGAGCTGGCACGTACTATCAGCAATCGAGCACAACTCGAATGAGCGACGGCTGTCGCTGTCGGTCAGGCATGGCAGCGAGGCGACGGCGGCGACGGCGCTGAGGTTCTCGTTGTATCACGCGAGAGCAGACGGCTTCTCGCACGTCGGCAACCGCGAAGCACTCGAGAGGCTTCTGCATCGCGCGGCGGTGACGGCGATCGAGCCGCAGAGCGACATTACGGCATTCGTAGTGAGCCGCACCGCGGTGCGACACGAGCAGCAGCAGCAGCCGCCGGCGAGCGACGAGGACGACGAGACGGCGCTGGGGTACTACCTGACGACCAGCTCGCTTCGGATGGGCATTCGCGAGGAGATGCAGCGCTTCTCGAGCGCGGCACACGGCGGCGGCCACCAGGTGTTCTTGATGTCGAGCGAGCGCGAGGACACGGTGCTGCCACTCTCGTACCACGCGCATGTACTGTCGCACCGCGACCTGCTGCTGCGCTGCATCGGCAGCATCGACGATGGCGGTAGCGGTAGCGGTGGCGGCGGCTGCGGCAGTGGCAGCAGCATGGCGCAGTTTGCGCAGATCATCGAATCGATCGAGAGCCCAGCAGCGACACAGGCCGCGCCATCACCATCACCAGCAACGCCAGAGGCTCGAGGTTCGCAAGCGAGCGACACTGCGGCGCCGGCGAGCACGCAAGCGATTCCGGCCATCGCGCTGGTGATCTCGGGAACGCGCTTCGAGTACGCGTCGAACGCCGAGGCCGACGAGCTGGCGCGCGTCATGCGATCGTGCCGAGTCGTGATCGGGTGCGAGTTCAACGCCATGCAACGAGCCAAGGCCGTTGGATTCTGCCGCCACCGAATGGGCCGAACGACGGCGGTGGTGGCGGCGGCCGTCAACAACCTCGCGGCCATGAGGCAGGCATCGGTGGGCGTGGCGCTCGCCGATCCGGTGTTGTTCGGCATGGCGGCGTCGGTCGTTGCCAAGCACACGATCACCGATATGCCGCAGTTGTTTGTATTGTTGCAAGGTGAGAAGACATTGACGTCGGCGAGTGCGGCGGCGGCGGCGGCGGCAGCGGCAGCGTATTGTTGTGTATCTTGATCTGCCCCAAGGAAGAATGGATTGGAATGGAATGTCGCATATCGTGGTTCATTCGCTCATTCGCTTGCTGTCGCTCGTATCTCTCCCTCACGCGTGCTCTGTTGGTTGAGTGGCTGTGTGTGTGTGTGTGTGCGTGTTCTACGCGTACCTCTCAGTAGGGGTTTGTGATTGGAGGAGGAGGAGGATGACGATCGATAACCAAGCAGCTTGTATCGTCGAGGTGCTCTCGGGCTCGTCGCTCGTGGCCGAGATGCAGCAACTCGTCGGTGTCTGCGATACGACCTCGACGACCTCGACAACGACAACGACCTCGACAACGACAACGACAACAAGCGAGTCGCTCTCATGCAAGGAGCAACGATTGAGCCAGCTCGCATCGATGGTCGACATCTTCAACGAGTGTACGCAGTCGCCGCCTCCACTCCGCTCGACGACCATGTTCGATGCTCGGCCGTTTGCGATCACGGCCTCCAACGCAACGGCGTGGGGAGAGCGCAAGTGGAGCTTCAACGAGAGCGAGAGCTTCGTGAGCGGCAAGGAGCTGCGCGCGCCCGAGCCGTGGAGCAAGCTGTCGCCGAGCGTGGCGGCGATCTTTCGCGAGCACGGGAGCGGTAGCGGCGGCGGCGGCGGCGACGCTGCAGCGGCGTTCGATGGTGGCGACTTGCTGACGAGCAGCGAGCGCGAGCTCGAGGCGCAGCTGCGGCGCGTGATGGCGACGTGGAAGCCGGCGCACCAGAGCTCGACGCTGTACCAGCTGGACCACGCGATGCTGGGGTTCGCGGGCTCGGCCTTGTACGCCGACGCCGAGTTCGTCATCGATGGCATTCGGTTCCCGGTGCACCTGGCGCTGTTCGAAACGCGTCACGCGAGCAGCGGTGGCGGCGGCGGCGGCGGCGGCGGCGGCGGCGGCGGCGGCGGCGGCGAGTTCAGTGCATGGCTGCAGCAGATGCGCGAGGCGCATCGGCTGGGCACACGGCGCTCGCGAGCCGAGTGCACCTTCTCGTTCCCGAACAGCGAGGTGTACGGGCTGCGGCCCGAGGGCGTGGCGCGCTACTTGCGGTGCGTCTACAGCGAGCTGTCGTACGTGCACGAGCGAGCGGTGAACGAGGCCGTGCTGCCGGTGGCGATCTACATGCACGACCACGAGGTGGCGACCGAGTGCGTGCGCTGGGCGCTGACGGGCACCGAGGGCTGCGCGGCGCTCTTCGGCCTGCTGCGGCGCGGCACGCAGCTGCAGTACGCACCGCTGCGTACGCGAGCAGCGGTGCAGATCTCGCGGGGGCTGCGCTCGTTCTCGACCATCGAGCTCGAGCACGAACTCGCGTCGCTCGAGACCAACGAGCTGCTGGAGCTCATCGAGCACTTGGCAGCTGCCGGACCGACGCTGCCACCGCGCCCGACGAGCGTGCGGCGGCCTCCACCGCCGCCACAACAGCAGCCGCTGTACCACCCGTTCATGCCCACGGTGCCGATGCCGAGGCCATACAATCCAGCCTGGGATAGCGATGACGAGTGGGAGGAGCCGGACGAGTGGGACTGAGCATCACGCCCCGCCCATCGCGGAGTCTAGTTGTAGATAGCATTGATTGGCAGCCGTACTACGGTGCGACCATGCCGGCAGCACGGCACGACGGCAGCGTGCCATGTGCAAGCAAGGTGAATGAAGCAAGCAAGCAGTGCACATACCGTACCGCGTGCTGGCGTGTGTATCTTGGTGGCGGCGATCATGGCGATGATGGTGATGGCGATGGAGGAGGCCTTGCGCGCCCTCACGGCCCACGATTCCCGCAGCGACACGGCCGTGGATTGGCGGCGAGCTTGCTGGCATGGTTGTATTTCGCCGGCGGCAAATTTCCGGCCCGCGCCACGAGCGCGGCCGAAACAGGTCATCAGGCGGCAGCGGAGTTGGCGTGGTCGCTGTCGAGCTCGCGCCACACAAACTGCGCCGCCCCGAGAATGGTGTGGCCGAGAGAGCGCCGCGGCTGCGGCGGGGCGGGGCGGTGGTGGTTGCGGCGATGGTGGCGGCAGGCGGCGGCACCGGAGCGGGCCCGGCGATTTGGCTCGAGAACGAACCACGCGAGCGCGCAACCTTCCATGAAGACCAAGCGAGGAAAGAAGAGCCGAGGCAAAAGCGCGGGAAAGCCTTGCGCTGCTCGCCTTCTGCTCTGTGCTGCTCTGCGCGTTCGTCACTCGCTTTCTCGCCTCGCCGCTGCTGCCTCTCCCTCCTCGCGCCCGAGACCTCACTCGCCTGCTCTCGCCCCCCTCTCGCCTCCGCGTATCTCTCGCACCTCCCCCGCCTCCTCCGCACCACACCTCACCCTCTCACTCCCGCGACCATGGAGCACCACACCAGCGACGCCTTGGTGCCTACATCGCTCACTCCACCGCTCGTGCCACCGTTGCCCACGCTCGCTCCGGCGTCGGCGTCGCGGACGCACACGTGCTGCCGCCACCGCCGCACCGCCAGCTCGGCGCAGAAGCCTCTCGGTGGCATCGCGAAGCCCAAGCGTCCGTACTCGCGCTCGCTCGACCAGCGCCCCTCTCCGGTCTTGGCCTCTTGCCACACCACGGTCTCGTCGCCGCCCTCGCTCGCTGCGTCGCTCGACGTGCCAACGGCACCCGATACCTCGGCGACCAGCCTGTCGTCGTCGTCGTCGTCGTCGTCGTCGACCTTGCTGATCGAGCCCAAGGCGCCGCGCAAGCTGCGACAGTACCAGACGCTGCCGAACCTCACCAAGGTCTCGTCGGCGCGTCGCTCGCTCAACTTCAACACGATGCCTCCGCTGCACAAGCAGTCGACCAAGTAGCGCGCGCGTGCGCGTGTGGGCTCCACTCGTTTCATCGTCTCCTCCGGAGTTTGTACCGATGCGCATCGATAGATTTATTTATTAATCGAGTGGTGTAGTGTTGTGGCGATTGTTGTTATTGATTGTTGTTTGTCGTTGTATGTGGCTGTCGAGCGCCGTTCTCGTCGCGCAATGGTTCGCGCCCTGGATAACTATCTGTCTCTCTCTCTCTCTCTCTCTCTCTCGGCGTCCCGCTCTGACTTCCTGTTTGCGTTATCTATTCCCTCTCGGGCCTTGTACACCCTATTTGTCCGTGATGTCCTCACCTCTACCTCGTCCTCCTCCCTCCTCGTCGTACTCCTCCCTGCCGCTGTTACTGAGTCCTGCTGCGCCAGGATGCTCCGCGTGCCTTCGCCAACCTGCGGCACCGAATGAACTGCTACTGTATTTATCACACGAACGAATCGCTGCTCCCCGCCTGCAAAATATCCACCACCGCCAATGTTGCTGCGAGTAAACGCGTGCTTGCTACTACTGCTACGTACCCTGCGAGCGAAGGGTACGTCGTGTTTCAAGTCGGGAGGTACGCAGCAGTGGAAGAATAAGAATCGCCAGCGGGAGAGCTCTGGTGAGGGACCGAGCGCACCCTGGGCGACTTGAATATCCATCCATCGCTCACGCTCTCACTCTCTCGCTCACTCATCGTTCGTTCGTTCGTTGCTGTCGTCGTCGCTTGGGTACCATGGCCACGGCTCCCACGACTCCCATGCGCCATCAGCAGCAGCAGCAGCAGCGAGTCTCCGCCATGTGGGCCAACCAACCAACGACGCCGCGCAGCCCGCGCAACGTGGCACCGCTCGAACACACCACGCCACAGCGCACTCCTACGCACGCTGCCCAGTATGCCACGCACACGCCGATCCCACAGGCGCCACCGCGCTCTCCCTATCTGCCCCTCACGCCCAAGAAGCGCTCCGCCATCGATACGATCCAACTCGACACCACGAGCATCGACAAGCAGTTTGCCGCGCGAGTCGCTGCTGTTCCGACCATTGCCGCTGTACGTCGTGCGCAGCCGCTCACCTCTGCACCAGCGCCTCCTAACCAACGAACGAACGAACTAACGAACCAACGAACCAACGAACCAACGAACCGCAGGTCAAGAAGTGGTACTTGCACTTTGCAGAGCGCTACGCCAGTGTTGGTGCCTTTGCCCGAGCCGAGGAGCTGCTCACCAAACTCGTTGCAGTATCGCCAACCGATACCAACGTATGGCTCGCGCTATCTATCTATCTATCTATCTATCTATCTATCTATCTATCTATCTATCTATCTATCTATTTATCTATCTATCTATCTATCTATCGTTATCTATCTATCTATCTATCGTTATCTATCGTGATCTATCGTTATCTATCGTGATCTATCGTGATCTATCGTGATCTATCTATCGTTATCTATCGTTATCTATCGTTATCTATCGTTATCTATCGTCGCTAATCGCCCAGCATCGTGTACAGGCAATTTTGTTACTCGCTCGTATCGCTGAGAACACCTCGCAGACTGTGAAAGCCATCCATTGGTATCAACAGTACGTCATCTCCAGAGTCTCGCAGTTGAGAGTGTGTGCGCGTGTGCACAGTTGTCGTGGCTCACGTACCGTACTTGCAGGTTGTTGGCTCTCGATTCGACGGACGTGAATGTGATCGTCATGCTCTGCCGATACTACCTCGATGCCTTCCAGCTCTCCGCCGCGCAGTTCATGATCGAGAGGTACGCTGTACGCCGACCCTGCTGCGCTCTCCACCACACTAACCCACGCCCGCTCGCCTTCGACAGCTTGTCTCGTCTCCTCGCCGAGAACCGCTCCATCTCCAACTCCGAGTCGTTGCAAGTACACCTCTTCCTGCTCAAGACTGAACTCGATGCCGCTCAACGCGCTCTCCACACCGAGGAAGCAACGCTGCATTACAACCGCGATCCACTCGATCAACTCGCGCCCGACGCCAACGTACTCAACGACGGCCCGCTGGCTGGCAACTACGTTCCTCAAGTCCTCCTCGACACGAGTGCCTTGATGCTCCCACATCTCAAGAAAGTCGTCGACACGGGCTGCATCACTGTCGCTCTTCCCACCGATACCCTCAAGCCCTTGGATCGCAAGCTGCGTTCCAAGTCGCTGCTTCTGGTTCATCTCGAGTATCTCGAATGCTTGGATAGACTTGGTCAACATACTCAGTACGTACCCTTCGCGCTCTCTCTCTCTCTCTCTCTCTCTCTCTCTCACTTTGGCTCAATCCTGCGTGCTGCACCCAGAATCTGCGAGCATTTGTTCGAGTATAATCCCGTGTTTGCCAACGACTGCAAGTGGTGGCAGTGGCAAGCGACCTATCTGCAGGCTACCGAGTGCTACGCCAACTACTTATTGGCTCTCGATAACGCTACGCGCCTTTCGGTCTTCTCCAGGTACCTGCCTCGCCCCTGCAACGCTTCCTCCATCATGACCTAATTCTCTCTCTCTCTCTCTCTCTCTCTCTCTCTCTCTCGTGCGTCAAGCTCCATTACCGAAGCTGCAAAGCATTGTTCAAACCTCCGTACGCAACTGAAGCGTCTCGCGCAACTACCTACCGTCGATCTTGAGCTCAAGCATACTGTACGAACGCCACCGAACCTACTGCTAATCACGCTGCTTTGCCACTGACTCGAGGCGCACCATGTGCAGTTGGATCAAGTTAACGCTCGGCTCTATTTCTACAACTCGGTACTGCATAGTCTTTCGGAGACGACACTCGCCAAGGCGCGCCATTGCATCGTCAAGTCGCTCGAGAGTACGACCGCCATCTCCTCCTCCACCGCCCGTGATCCGAGGATGATGCGCGCTGACTCATTGGCCACTCCTGCTCAATCTAGACTTTCCGGTACAGGATTCACCGTTCCACCAAACACTCCAATACCAACGCCTCGGGTTCGCCAACAAACTCGCCTACGACCTCCTCCTCCTCCTCGGTGGCAGCGCCGACGAGCAGCAGTCGCGTGCTACGGAGTATCTCGCCAGTGCCAAGTTGAATGACTGGTTATTGCTCGAGCGCTACAAGTACGCCCATAACGCCCTCTCATTCATTCGCTCACTCACTCATTCATTCACTCATTCGTACCGGCTCCTTACGCTTGCTGCCTCTCAGTGGCTGCTTTCTGTGGGCCATTCGTCTGAGTTTGTGGTACTCGTGCTTTCCGCCACTTCATCGCGAGCTCGCTACCACCTGGATCCAGCGTCTCTTTGCGCCTGTCATCAACAATCCTGCCTTCGGTTCGCCGTCACTCGAGGAGCTCCTCTTCGTGCTCTGCAAGCCGCTCCGATCCGCAACGACGCTCACTCAACCCACCAAGCCGTCCAAGTCCCACGCCCTACCTGCTACCCGCTTGCACATCTTTGCGATCACACTCGGTGTCGATCGCAACAATGTGCTGCACGTCACACCCCCCTGGTTGCACTCCTTGTGGTGCTCACTCTTGCATCACGCCTCCTCGTTCAGCACCCACCAACCTGTTGATGCCGCTGCCGATGTTGACGTCGACATTCCACACCCGACTTGCTGTTCACTCTTCAGCACACCACAAATCCGCGACGCTCTCGCAACCTTGCGTACCATGCTCACGTCTGTCGCACCCACGTCCGGAGCCTCCTCGCCCGCGCGCTCGGCTCCTTCAACGCCTCCGCGATCTTCGTCACCCTCCGAGCCACGCTCCTCCCCTGACCGTACTCCCTCTCTCCAAGGTACTCGCTGTGCATACGCATGCCACATACCAGGCGGCTAACTTGATACCACCTCGTGCTCGCCATGTCTGGTAGCTCGCCTCGATGAGCTCGATAGGCGAAAGGCTTCTCGTCGCAAACAGTGCTCTCAACTGCAAACGCAGTATCATCAACCTGCGCATTCTGCCCAGCAGGAATCTGCGGCCGCATTGTTCACGGTTACAATCGCCCAGCCAGACGAGATCGCCGGCCATCGATCTGGCACCTCACCGCTCAGTAGTTTCGGAATCATGCCGTCCGATGCTCCCAAGAAGCCTGCTCCTGCATTCGGAGCACCATCAACACCATCCGATGCCGCCAACCAGCCTGCTCCTGCATTCCGAGGCTTTGGAGCATCATCGACCAAGCCAATCGACGACGATGACGACGCCAAGGCACCAGGCACTGCACCATCAGACGAACCGAGCGCCAAGAAGCCTGCTCCTGCATTCGGAGGCTTCGGAGCACCATCAGCACCATCCGATGCCGCCAAGCAACCTGCTCCTGCATTCGGAGGCTTTGGAGCACCATCAACACCATCTGATGCCGCCAAGCAACCTGCTCCTGCATTCGGAGGCTTTGGAGCACCAGCAGCACCATCTGATGCCGCCAAGCAACCTGCTCCTGCATTCGGAGGCTTTGGAGCATCATCAACACCATCCGATGCCGCCAAGCAACCTGCTCCTGCATTCGGAGGCTTCGGAGGAGCAGCCAAGCCAGGAGCACTTGGAGGCTTCGGAGCATCATCGACCAAGCCAATCGACGACGATGACGACGCCAAGGCACCAG
>Ga0209935_1003695_pt1 | contig 15253 bp, 24 predicted proteins | sample ThiBio_1000_plan_2_FD_183958 | JGI IMG/M metagenome (GOLD analysis project Ga0209935, IMG submission 183958) | Wastewater bioreactor microbial communities from Cape Town, South Africa - Thiocy_cont_1000_plan (SPAdes) | ecosystem: Engineered > Bioreactor > Thiocyanate-remediating >... | reverse complement strand
ACCAGTTGGAATCCAAAACTATCCTGTTGGTTGGGACGGAAAGCCCATTCCCTATTGGTTGTACAAACTTCACGGCCTTGGGTATGTTGGTGGCGACACTGCGCAGGCTCATCGATACAGCTCTCTCGCTCGCGCGCGCGGTGCCTAGTAACACTCACCCTTGGCATGCTCAGTGTCGAATACAAGTGTGAGATTTGCGGTAACACCTCCTACTGGGGCCGTCGAGCCTTCGAAAAGCACTTCCAAGAGGCCCGTCATGCGCAGGGCATGCGTATCTTGGGCATCCCCAATACGTTGCACTTTCAAGAGATCACCAAGATCAACGATGCCATTGAACGTACGCCTGAATCTTACCTGAACACGCGCATATGCGTCGTCGTGCACTCACACCCGACTCGCCGGCATCTGTTATCCAGTGTGGAAGAAGATCAAAGAAGACACGGTCAAGCGCAAGTGGCGCGCCGACGACGAGGAGGAATTCGAGGACTCGGAGGGCCGACTGCTCAACAAGAAGACCTACTTGGATCTCAAGCGTCAGGGCCTGCTGTAGAGCGGCGGCCTCGTGTGCGTGTGGGTGTGCTTGGTCGGCTCTCTCGTTGCAGCAAGCGCCCCTTGTACTTGCTACTCACCAGTTTTGCTATAAACCCCATTCATTGGCGATCACGATGGCTCGTTCGGTGTAGAGAGGCTGAGTGGCTGTTGTTGTTGCTGCTGCAGCAGTTCCTCGGAGGTACTCGGCAGCTCCTGCTGCCCCTCTTGTGGTCTTGTTGTGTGTGGTAGATCGTCATCGTCGTCGTTGTACTTGGCGTCTTCGCTAGCCTCAAGCATCTCGGATTCTTCATGATACTCGTCGTCCTGGTCGTGCTTGTTGCCGTGGCTCGTAGTGCTGGCAGGCTCGGTGGCGGATGCTGTCCGTGTGGCGGCGGCAGCTCTCGCTTGCGCGTGTGCTTCAGCGTCAGCAAAGAAGCCTTCGTCGACAATGTATCTCAGGCACTGGATCACAGCCACATTCTCCTGTCGTATGACGCGTTCCAGCAGCTGCGCGCGATGCCCAGCCCACAGTCAGACGCCAGGCCGGAATAAGGCGGCTGTCATCTTGACGTACCCGTTGCAGCAGGGCCGGGCTCTTCTCGGCAGCGTCGGTCTGCGGCTGTGGCACGAACGCAATCCGAGTCAGCGCGCGATGCCGCCACCGACCGCGCGCTGCTCACGTACCGTTGGGGCGCGAGGCACTGCCATCGGCGAGCCGTCCGAGGGCGGGTTCGAGTGGTCGTAGCGGCACTTGGCGCGCCACTTGCAGCCACCCGGTCGGCTGAAGAACTCGCAGCGCTTGCGAGGTCGCGCCGTGCTCATGCTCGCTGCCGCCGCTGCAGCTGCAGCAGCGATGGCCTCGCGTGCCTGCTGCTGCGCCACCTCCTCGGGCTCCTCCTGCATCGCTGCCGAGGCTGCTGCAGCCGAGATGTCGACCGCCGTGGCGTCGCCCGAGAGGCTTGCAAGATCGCGAGAGATCGCTGCCAGCGCCTGTGCGAGCTCGCCTGGTTCGGCCGTCACGGCGTCGGCACCAGTGGCGGGCTGATGATGATGATGATGGTGCTGCTGGTGCTGCTGCATCAGCAGCTGGGAGCGGAGCAGCGTCTCTTCATCTTGCAGGTCGTCCGAGTCCGAGTCGTGCTCGTCGTGTTCGCGCTGGCTCGGATCCTGCTGTGTACCCACGCTGCTGCTCGACGTGGTGCTGGTGCTGTTGGTAGTACTGGTGCTGCTGTTGGTAGTACTGGTGCTGCTGCTGCTGGCGGTGGCGTTGGCGTTGGCGTTGGCGAGGCGAGGGAAGCGCTTGCGGCGCTCCTCGATCCAAGCGCGCAGCTCCTCGGGCGACTCGGAGACGACGGCTCTCTTGGCGGGCGCCGGAGGGGGCCGCCGCCCTCGCGAGTCGTCGCCGCTGCGAGAGGCATTCGATGCCCTGGCGCCGCCTCGGCCCCGTGGTCTGCTCGGAGCAGGCGCGGCGGCATACGCCGGCTGCATCAGGGGCGGCGCCATCAGCCCCGACGGCGCCGGCAGCAACCCTCCTGGCGCGGAGTGCTGCTGCTGTTGTTGTTGTTGCTGTGCCTGCTGCACCATGGCATGTAGATGCAGCTGCTGTTGCAGCAACGCCGGGTGCATCAGCATCCCGGGGTGGAACGGGAGCGCTCCTTGCGGCGGCCACATGACGGCGGCCGTCGCTGCATACTGCTGCTGTTGCTGCGGTCGCGCTGCGCCGGGAGCAGCACCGCCGCCACGCGCTGCCGCATGGCCGTAGCTTTGCATCAGCTCACCGAGATCCATGCTGTGGTGGTGGCTTGTACGTTGTTGCGGTAGGGTGGCGATGTCGTTGCGGTGTCGTTGCGGTGTCGATGGCGCGGCGGCAGGAGGAAGAGGCGCCGGAACAGCGCCGCGGCCTCGCGGACCCTGCCGCATCCCGATGCCGCTGCCGCTCCTGCGACGCCCGAGGAGCCTGGCCAGCGGGCCCAACCGCCCCAGCCGTCATTGGCGATCCAGCTCGACCTTCAACACAGACCGCAAAGCAGTCCCCAACGAGCAGCAGGGCCGCGGAGTCAGGCAGGGTCGCGTGGGGTCTCGCAGGCGCAGTGGCTCGCTGGCTGGTTCGCTCCATTCGCTCCGTCGCTCCGCCGCTGCCGCACCTCGTCGCTCAAGCCGCCAACCACTCGGGCTCTCGATCCCTTCTTACCATCCATCCCTCGAATCTCCACGAAATGCGTTGCGGAGGAACCACGGCTGCCAAGCCAGCGAACGAAGAGGCGCAGGGAGTGGCCGACGCCGTACGCGGCGAGGCCGAGGCTCGCGCGGGCCACGCGTACCAGCGCTTCACGGTCACCGAGTACATGACCCAGGTCGTCGCCGGCCTCAACTACTTCCTCAAGGTCGACACGGGCGACCATGGATTCGTCTTCTTGCGCGTCTACCAAGGTATGCGCCGAACGAGCGAGCGGCGCGATGGTGCCGTGGCGCGTTGCTAACTGCGCGTTGGTGGTGCCTCGCACACACGCACAGGCTTCGACCAATCGCGCCAGCTGGTCGCTGTGCAGGCAGGCAAGACTGCCGACGATGCGCTCGCGTACTTTGATGCGTGAGCTCGCTGCTGTAGCACCAGCAGGAAGCCTACACACCAGCTTCATCCTCGGCGTCGTTCGATAGTCGCAGTAGAAGCAGCAATGCTCCGAGCCTCGATCATGACCCTGCGCACGCTGATGGTGTTGCTGGTGCTGTATCAAACGTCCCGCTCGCTTGAACGAACGAATGAATGAACTACGCACGTTTCTCAAAGACCATGAGTGTGCACTCGGTCTGCTGGAGGAGGGAGGTCCAAGAGCGCCAACAGGCAGCGCCCTTCTCGATAGCCACTGGAGGAGCGAACTGCCTACCACGGTCGGTTGCGCGAGCGGCCTCGACGAGTGCCGCCCACTACTACTGCTGCCCACTGGCCACTATCAACCATGCATACAAGCGAATAAATAGCTTTATATATATTGATCGATGAGTCAGTCATTGGAGTCTCATCGAGTACGAATACAACCACAACTCACGCTCGCTCAACTCTCCGCTCACCGTTTGAATGGCGTGCTGAGCGAGCGGCGGCTGCTGCCTCACGTGCGAACGCTCATGATTCGCTGTTGAATCGACGTATACTCATACAACTTGGCCGTCAGTGCATTCATCCATGCATCTCGCTCTTGCGGCGTGGGACAGATACACGAATACTACGCATCGAAAGATCGAGTCAACGAGGCGTACACGCCGACCATCGCCGTCGTGGATGTGAGATGCCTGCGTACCTGAACGCCCTGCGAGCCGAGCAAGATGAAGCCGGTCGCCGACGTGCCCTCGATCACGCTGGCAATGTGTGAGAAGTTCAGCATGTGCTTGGCTTTGAGTCGCGACTTGCCGATGCGCTTGCAGACCAACAGCGCGTCGGTGAACAAGAAGGCCGAACCGGGCTCATCCTGACACGTGAGCGGGCCCTCTTTGATGACCAGGCGGGACGGCTGCACCAGGCACTCATCGAGCCCTTCAACTTGCTCTTGGATGGCCATCACCTGCAGCGGAGCCATTAGCTCACTGCCGCTCATTCAACAAAACACCCTCCAACGGCAGTACGTACTCGGTGCATCGCGTCGGCTTTGGCCTTTTGTGCGTCTAGATAGTCCATGACATCGAGTACCAACTGCAAGGCCGACGCCAACTATCGAATCACACCAGTCCATCCGTCAGTCAGTCGCGAGCAATCTCACCAAGTGGTGCGATCGGATATCGACGTACGTTTGTGCAGTCGGGATGTGTATCGGGCATGTGCTTTATCAGCTCGCGCAACAGCAGCACATAACGCGGGATTCGTTGGATCGGCGTGATTAACAACGAGCTCAGCGTTTGTGTGCCGTGATGCTCTTGTTGTGCCTGTAACGCGCACAAGGATCAGCGAGTCGATCGTATTGCTGCGAGCCACGCCGCTCCGACGTACCTCAGCGAATGCTCGAAAGTGGCTTCGTTGCATCGCTGCAGAGAGTTGAATAATCGACTTGTCGTAGTTGCTGATGTAACCATTATATAGCTTGAGACATTTGCCCTGTGTTGTTGGTACAATCACGTGAGTAACTGTGGCGATTATGGCGAGGCATGAGAGTAATATACCAGCTCGAGAAAGATATCACCAATGTACACTTCGCTATCCGATGGTGTTTCGTTGATTCGTTTGCCTAGTGACTCAAGAAACTGTCGCCATAACTCGAGTTAGTGGTATTCTTTGTGTTGGAAAGAGAGAGAGAGAGAGAGAGAGAGAGAGAGAGAGTCCTTACATTGGCATGAATCTTCACCAAGACTTCGACGGAACCAAAGATGTCTCGCATCTCGGTCTCTTGCATCAATGGCTTCGAACTGGAGAGTGATTCTTGGATTGGATGGAGGAAGATCTACGCGTATGTCTTGCACGTTAGGGAGACGATCGTGGGCTCTTGGTGTGAACGCAAGACTGCCGTACCGTTTGTAGCGACACCAACGAATGCACGTATGTCTTCTCGGTCGAGCGGATCTCATCGATCGTACGGCGGCGATGGTCCATATGCTTGTCCTCTTCACGAGCTCTCTCGACCGCTGGGAGCTCGAGGTATTCCAGGTCACGGGAGAGACGGTACGTGGTTTCTTGCAATCGATCTGAGCACGAGTTGGCATAGTATCGCGTGTTGTCGTCTCGAGAGGAGCGGTTTGACCGAACAAATTCGGAAACGTTGGGGTTGGCCAAGAACAACGAGCGAGGCTCCTCTATCATTAGTATGGCATTGATGCGTAAGTCAGTGGGCGATCGAGTCGCAAGCGATACAAGCAGTCCGATAGTGGAATACGCACGATAGTTTGAGAGTGCATGGATGCACTTGATGATGCGCAAGCGAAACGAATCCGACAATGCCGCAGCACTGCTAACATACGAGAGCAGTATCGATACCACGCCTGCCTCGACCATGCGTTGGGCGTGGTTCTCTGTATTGGCGCGATCAGTGTCATTCTATTGTCACAGATGCCTCGCTTCGGGTGGGCGGCATCTGTGCGGCGTACGGTTGGTCGAGAGGTTCGTAAACGTCATGATGACATGCTCGGTGGTCTCGGTCGATGGATGTCCTTGCAGCAGCGACACTAGTACGCCCACGACGTCCTTCTCCATGACGGTAGCCACGCACTCCTCTGAGTGAGTGAGAGAGAGAGAGAGAGAGAGATAGGTGTAAGCGTGAGTTGATATACTTTCATAGTGGAACGAGAGTACGGGCATACCATTGGAGGTGATGTTGGTTAACGAGCGCAGGGCAAGCTGTGCGATCCGTGCATCCTCTGACACGAGCTGTGGCAGAACAATGTCCAGTGCACCTTGCTCCACCATGTTGGGCGCCTTGTCTGTATCATCGAAAACGCGCGCACGCAATCAGAAATGAGTTAGGGAGCCGACGCACAGAAGCGTCGTGCACACGAACCTCGTTGATAGGATAGATAGTAAATGATGGTCAGCACGGCCTCGAGCAGGATCGATGAGGCAGGGAACCGTAAGGCAGCGAGCACAATGAAGCGGAGCCCTCGTTGAGGAATGAGGTGGCTGACCATATGAGCTGGTGCACATTAGCAGCGTCAGTATCGAGCCGCATGAGCGACGTACGTCGCGGTGTCTGCTTCACATACGACGCTGAATCATGTTCTGAACCAGCAACATGATCGTGTGGCACACGTCGACTCGACTCGAAGTCAGTAACGTCGATACACTTCGCATCGAGCCGCCGCCAAACTGCTCGTGAGCCGTTCCTGGGTTGCACACCGCGCACGCGTTGCGCACACGATCAGCTCTTGGCCCATTGCTTGCGATGGTTCGTGCGGCTCCGCCACACGCCAAGGCGTACCTCCCGTGGCCGAGAGATTCATCAGCATCTCGAGCGTCTCTTTGATGAGCTCCTCGTCGCCCGACTTGAAGCAGCCGCCTGACACTGCTGCACTCACGAGACCGAGCGATTGCAGTTTCTCGCAGCATCGCTCTGCTCACATCATACGGGTGTTTGTGTTTGAATGCCTGTCGTGAGCCAAAGCGGTCGAGAACGAGATCGAGATCGATCCGGGTCTCGAGTGGAGGAGTCGCGCAGTCGCACCATTGAGACACATGCTCGACAACAGCGCCACTGCGCCACGAAGCTCCGCAGTCGGGATGCGCAGTATCTGCGAGTGCTCCTCGATCGCTGATGCTTCGGAGCCGTTTGGATTGGACGACGTCGTCGCTGTCACTACCAATGTCGATGTCGATGTCGATGTCGATGTAGCGTCTTGCTGTGGCGGGGGCGGCAATGGCCGCCATCCAAGCAGCGCCACGAGGTACTCGACGGCGTTCGACTCCAGCAGCACGCCGTGGACGCGTTGCAGCGTCGCCGAGGTGCCGTCGCTCGCCGCTCCTGGAGCTGGCAGCAATCGCCACAGGGCATCGAGCGCTGCTCGTGCTGCAACCAGCGGTGGCTCATACGCCGCCGCCGCAGTGCCTCCGCCAGCCTGCTGCATCGCTGGGCTTCGAGCGGCGGCCATCGAGGCGCTGGACAGCTGTTGGACCGCGGCCCAGGCCGCCGCCTCGGTCTCGTCCAGCACCGGCGCCTCGGGCTGCGCCACTTGGAACACCGGTCGTCGGCGTCGCTGCGCCATCGATGGATGGTTCAATGGCCGCGATGCTGCCCCGGGCCCACCGCGCCCTCGTCCTCGAGCGCCGCCACGAGCGAGAGGCGCTCCCGCCCCTGCGGCGCCGCCTCGCTGCGCCTGCATTCGCCGCTGCTGCCCCCGTTGCTGCACGACGGCCTTGCGCAACTTTGGAGGCGACACGATCGGCGATGCTGCGGCTGCTGCTTCGACATCGTCTGCGCTCGCGCCTCGACCACCTCGACCGCTGTTGTTGCTGTTGTGCTGATGGTGGATGCTCATTGGCGCACCGCCACCACCACCGCCGCCGCCGCGAGGGGTCTCAGCGGCCGCACGCTCTCGCAATCCAGTCGCGAACGCCCGTTTGGCTCGATACGCATTCGGCGCGCCAGCCGCACCGCGCCTCGGTGACAGGGCAGTAGACGCGCTGCTATCGCTGCCGTAGTCGCCGGTGTAGTCGCTCGCGTCATCAGGAGCATCGGCGAGAGCGGCGTCGCCGGGAGGCGGCGACAGGGGCCGCACGCGTCGCTGCGGCACCGTGGGCATCGAGCTCGACCTGGCGCGCAGCAACACGACCTTGGTGCCGAGCATCTGCTCGATCATGGCGGTCGGATCGCGGCCTCGACGTAGAAAGAAGCGAGCGACCTCGTCAGGTCGCGATCCATCGGATGGTTGCGCCGTGGGGGAGGGCGGCGCCGTGGGTGACAGCGGCGTGGCGGCTCCCGCCCGCCCGCCCCGATCGATCGGCGCCACGCACCTCGCGGCGTCCATCTCCCACGAGCGGTGGGGAAAGGATCTACAGGCGCTGGTGGTAACTCAAGGCCTCCGCTCGAGGAGCAGCGAGACGAGCGAGGTACCGGAGAGGGAGCGCGAGCAGCAGAGCAGCCAAGCAAATGAACGAGAGGTGGGCCGAGAGTCTGCTGCTGTGTCTGTGTCTCCTCCCTCTGTGCCTCCGACACCGGCACCGCAAAGCCGGTTTTTCCTTTCTAGCTCGCTGTGTTGCTTTGCTGCTGCTCTCTCTCGCCCCATCTCTCACGCTGTCCGACCGCCACTCGCTGGCTCTCCCCCTTTATGCATCGGGTTCGCTTCCTTACGACTGACCTCTCCTGCCTGCAACTGCTACTCTCGCCTTGTATTGCTTTGTCACTTCATGCCACTGCTACGACTGCCACCGCCAATGTCCAAGAGATCCAGAGGTACCGCTCCAATTATCGCGCGATCGTATTTTGGCACTTGGTTAATAGTTCCTGCTGGAGGATCGTGACAGATCCCTCTCGAGCAGCCGAGTCCCAGCGGCTGGATGCTCGCATTCCGCTCGGTAGCATGGTAGCTTGTATTCTCGACCGCCGCCACAAAAACCCACTCACGACGACTAGAATTCGCCAAAGATCTCCTTCAAGATGCGAATCGTGTCCTCTGGGCCATCGACGTGGTGTCCCACGGTATCGGGTGATGAAAAGATCTCGTAGTCGTTCTCTCCCTGCATCACGAGCGATTAGCCGAGTCATTGGCAGAGCTTAGAGCTCGGAGCTCGGCGCTCGATCGGCGTCAATCACGTACAGGCTTGGTCTTGTCGCCAAAGAAATGGATGGTCTTGTAGCCGGCGTCTTTGACGTGGCGCAGACAGTAGGTCTTGTCCCAGCCATCGGGGAACACGTCGATGCTGATCTGTCCACCAATCACGAATCGGAGGTTGTACTCGGCAAACTCGGTGCTCAGCGCCTGTACGAGTGCCTTGCGAATGCCGTGCTCCTGCAGAAACAAGCCCACGCACGCTGCCTGTGAGTAATCGATACAAAGTCTCTTGCTTGCTGGCATGGCACGCCTTGCGTACGGCATCGTATTGGCCAAACGCATCGCGTTCCTCTTGCGAGCAGTTACGGCCGATCGGCGAGACGTTGAGCATGCCAGTGCGATACTCCACAAATGTACCACTGCAATAACGCGCACCGCGTCCTTGGTCAGCTACCACTGCTGCATACCTGCTCGCTGTCGAGCAAGCAGCGCCATCTGCCACGCACCGCTTGATGGGGATATCGAGATCCGCAATGTAGCGAAGAATGAAGTTGATCAGACGCTGAAGCTGCTTCTCGGACAGGTGAGTACGAAGCTCCTGGCGATGGATCAGCTCGCCGTTCGCGTATGCCACCAAGCCGTTCTCGGGGAAAGCGTAGTCCACCCAGTTGATGTCTGCCCGTTACTTGACTGTTAGTGATGCTTGCTCACGCTAACGACGCTGAATAACCGATGAAATGCAACAACTCGATGATGCCATCACACGGCTTGTGAAGATCCCACGATAGATCATCAAGATAGATAGATCACGATAGATAGATAGATAGATCACGAAGATAGATCACGATAGATAGATGGACACGATAGATAGATCACGATAGATAGATAACGATAGATAGATCACGATAGATAACGATAGATGGATCAATAGATAGATCACGATATAGACAGTACGATTCAACAAACCCTTGAACTTGATGGTAGCGCATCGTTGGTGACAGGAGAGGGAGTTACTCGTTGGCAGCGCACGTACAATCGGCACCGAGCTGGGCGCGGGCCTTGTCGAGGTTCGAGCCGCCAACGACACCGATGGCGGCAGAGTGGCGCAGGCGCTTCAAGCTCTCGACCATCTCGTGGGAGGCCTTCTGCATCGGCACAGTCAAGGTGCCATCGATATCGAACAACACCAATGTATCACGGGCGGGGAACGAAGTGGTCGCCATGGTGGAGCAGCAGGGGAGCGAGGTGCGGCGCGAGCGCGGGCAACAGAGGACTGACGCTGTGCCTGGGCGTCCGCGAGTTTTCCGACCTTGCGCGCTCTGGACGTGGCCGCACCCGCGCTCGGCGCCACGTCATTGGACGGCGCGGACGTGCAGGCGATGGGTGTGGAGGGGCTGCAAAGGGGAGGAGCTGGTATTGAGGTGTGGTTGGCTCCAGGAGGAGGCTCTGAGCGTGGAAGCAGGCGATGCCTCGAAGCGACACTGAGGCACTTGACCTTTATGCCCGCTCCCCCGATTGTTGTCTGTGAATGCTGAATTTCTTTGACAAGGTCATGGCAGTGCATGAGATCTTGAGCGCAAGATTTGGTTGAGTTCTCAGAGAAGGAAAGGGATTTATCATTTTGATGCAGCTAGCTGGATGGCACAGCTCGAGGAACAATCGCTCAATCGAAGGAGCCGTAAACTGCGAGACGCAGGGTAATGGCGCCGTTCCATGCAGTGGGACGTACTCGAACAGCTCGAGCACGCACTGCTGCAGGAAGATCGTGATGGACAACCGAGTTTCGGTCTGTGTTTCCGGCTCGAGGCACTCCAGGTCCGAAGGGATTGATCCAAGTGATGCCATCGAGAGTGTACTCGAAGAGATACTGTGTCGTCCACTGGTCGTAGTCGGTGCGGCCCTTTGTGGCGAACGAGGAGACCGTCACCGGTGTACCGCACCAGCTGACCATCAGCCACTGGTTGGCATCATGAGCAGCTGCGTGCCACGCCTGTCCACCCTCTCGAATACAAACCAAGGACAATGACGCTCGGTCCGGACCCCATGAAGGATCATGAGAGCTGGAGGCAGAGTACCTGCCGAGAGCCGAGAGATCGGCTTGTACTCGAGCGTCGTGCGCCATGTGAGTCATACGCGAGAGAGAGAGAGAGAGAGAGAGAGAGAGAGAGCCGAATGATGAGTTCGGCTGGGTACTCGGCTTTTATCGTGATTCTCTGTGCACCGACCGCACCTTGCGAGGTGCAGTCGCAGAGTGCGACGGCTCTGTTCCGGCGTTTCCAACCGGCAGGCGAGCCCCGTCTTGTCGACTGAAGGATGGTAGCGGCTGGAGAGTCCGAGACAGCGGCATCCTCCCAGAGCATCAAGCACCATCACGTCTATCACCATGGCGTGTGTCGAACGAGCAGACCTCTCCTGCCGCGGTATTCGAGGACGCGTCGGGCACCGAGGATTCCAAGAAGAGCAGGCGACCTTTATCATGCCGGCTGGCGATGCCTCGCTGTCCCACTCCCTCTTCTCTTCGCACCCGCACACCCATGGCATCCTCGAATCGTCTCCGCACGATGATGAGGGTTGGACCCGCTTGCATGGTCTTCGCGTTGGCGATGCTGGTTGCTGCTGCTGCCGCTGCTGCATCCACCGCGACACCCAAGCATGTGGCCCTCGTCACTGGCCATCACGTACGTCGACTCGCAGCCGGATGCGACAGTCACCGAGCTCGGTGCCACGAACGAGCGCCTCTAACCCCACGCATCATACACAGACAGGGCATTTGGTTCCGTTCATGGCGCTGGCCAAGGAGCTCAAGCTACGATATCCTTCTCTGCGAGTATCGTTCATCGTGTCGGGCGTACGTGCGAGCGACTCGTAGAGACAGCCAGAGATGCTCCTCGTGGCTGACTCGAGGCATCAATCGATTGGTTCCGAAGTTTGGAATCGAGACAGTCGAGAGTCAGCTTGGGCACTTTGGAATCGAAACCAAGTCGATGGGCTCTCCGCCATGGACCAACGAGGAAGAACAGAAGCGCACGGCCGAGGTATCGAGCTGCTGCTGCCATCGATGGCAGCTCGTGCGTATGAGCCCATATGTCTGTCGTTGACACTTCGAACGCCCGTGTCTATGCAGCTCTTTGGCAAGCCCTTCTACTTTGCAGTCCTTGAAATGCTCAAAGTTTTCGAAGGTACACAGACACGATATGCTGCGGTGCTGCGAATCCATTTCTGAACCTGCGCTATGTGCTGCAAAGCCTACGAGCGCATCGGCACACGAACAATCATCGAACTCTTGGAGGACCCTTCCTATCAACCCGACTTGTTCGTACGTATCAACCTTCCAATCCAATCCAATCCAATCCAATCATCAATCCAATCCAATCCAATCCAATCCAATCCAATCCAATCCAATCCAATCCAATCCAATCCAATCCAATCAATACTGTTGGGGCTTCCAACAAGCTCATATACTTTGTCGGGGTGCCAGGTGGTCGATAGCATGGTTGGAGCAGGCATCAACGCCGCCGACCACCATGGCATTCCGTACATGTTCTTGCACACGAGCGGCCTGCCGATGATCGATCCATGGAACTCGTTCTTTGTGCGTGTGCCTGTCCATGTTCCCTCGCGTATCATTCGAGACATTCCGGAGGATATTGCCAGCTCGCCCATCCAACGTTTGAAGCAATTCGCGGTCGCCAATGTGCTCAAGGTCACGGGCTGGCTCATGCACCGCCAACGCAACCAGGTCCGTGATTGTGGCACTCCAATAGCAACTGTGGCAGTCACATTGAACGCTCACGATCGGCAGCAACGCCATGCAGATCCGAGCAGACTTTGGGCTGCCTGCAAGCCCTGCTTACCTGCGATCGAAAGACTTGCCGGTCCCGATCCTCATCTCAAGCTCATGGGGCTTCTCAGAGGCAATGAACCTGCCGCCCTACGTCCAGCTCGTCGGCTCAGTGTTCGACCCCGAGATCTCGCCCGCCCCTCCTATCTCACAAGATCTCTCTCGATGGCTCGATCAACACGACGACAAGCCCATCGTTTACGTTTCGACTGGAACCAATGCTAAGCTCACTGACGAGCAGCTCTCTTCTCTTGTACGCTGCTGTTGTTCTTCATGCCTCCTTCATTTGCTGTTGCTAACTAACCATCACGGTGATCAATGGGTGGATGGATGGAACGAACAACAGGCCGAGGCGTTCAACTCTCTTGACCAATACCGCTTCCTGTGGTCGCTGAAGAAGGCCAAGTACTCGATCGAGATTCCGAGCCTCAAGCCGCACATTCGAATGGAGGACTTTGTTCCTCAAGCGACTGTGCTCGCGCACAAGAACGTCAAGGTCTTCTTGAGCCATTGCGGCCAGAACAGCATGCTGGAGTCTGTGTGGAATCGAGTGCCGATCCTCGCGTTGCCATTCTCTGCAGATCAGGTTCGACGCTTCACTCCCTCTCTCGTTGTTGGATTGTTGCATCTGACACCTCTTCTCCATTCTCGCTCGAACAGCCAGTGAATGCACACACGCTTGTGAGCAACGGAGCAGCGCTGTTGCTGCCATCGACCAACATCACTACTGAGCTGATCGAGAAATCGTTGCATCGGCTGACTCAAGAGAAGAGCTTCGCCAACAACATGGATCGTCTTGCGGAGCTGCTCGAGATTGCAGGAGGCAAAGAACAGGCCGCGCGATGGGTGTGGCTGATTGCGCACCATGGGTCGTCGTTCTTGACGCCCAAGGAGCTTGGGGTGACGTGGTTCTTGTTCTACGAGCTCGACATCTTGTTGGTCGAGGTGGCTCTGTTGGCCGCACTGGCAGGAGCTTGTTGGTTGCTCGTTCGTGTGATTCGTCGATGCCTGTCTCGTTCAGTATCGAACAAGTCCAAACAGGAATAGAAACTCTCTTTTGCATTGACAAGACCTCAATGATTGCATGAGATCGCGAGCAGACTGAGTTCTGAGAGAAGGAGAGGGTATTTGTCATTTTGTTACAGCTGATTGGATTGTACAGTGGAAATGTTGGAGCTTCGCTTCGAGAGGCCTCCTGCAAAGGAGGCGCCTGCCTTTTTACACTTGGTCGATGCGCAGGCTGCACCGGTCACGACAGATCAATCGAGTGATCCGGCGAAGGTACCGACAAGGGGAGAGAGAGAGAGAGAGAGAGAGAGAGAGAGCAGGCGGAAGGGTCTCGATGCTCAATCGAAGGAGCCGTACACTGCCAAACGCATGGCAATATGGCCATGCCATGCAGTGGGGCGCACTCGAACAGCTCGAGCTCGCACCGGCTCGGGGAGGACATGGCGCACAACCGAGTTTCGGTCGGTGTTTCCGGCTCGAGGCTCTCCCGGTCCGAAGGGATTGATCCAAGTGATGCCATCGAGAGTGTACTCGAAGAGATACTGCGAGACCCATTGGTCTGAGTCAAGACGGCCCTTTGTGGCGAACGAGGAGACTGACACCGGTGCACCACCCCAGGCGACCATCAGCCATTGATTGACATCGTTCACAGGGCTCCACCAGCACTGGCCGCCCTCCTTAGCCACGCAAACCAGCGAGAATGTGGCTCGCTCAGGTGTCCAGCAGGGGTGGTCAAGGCTCGAAGCAGAGTAGGTGCCAAAGGCCGAGAGCTCGGCTTGCACTTGAGCTGCGCGGGTCATTGAGAGGAAAGTACTCCAACAGTAACGGGAGGTTGGGATACACAAGCACGATTGAGCACGAAGGTGAGAGCGATTGCGCACGACACCACGAAGTTGGTATGTATGCGACGGCGTACCTCCGATCGCACCCGACCGCACCCTGCTTCTCCGACCGCACCCTGCTTCTCCGTTCGCCTGTTAGCTGCGGCGAGCCATGTGCGATCGCATCCAGGTCGCTCCGGCAGGTGTAATTGCTACCCCGCCACTCCGTCACCAAGCTATTCGGGCTTGAGGTCGGGATAGATCATGAAGCCCATGCCTCCAAGCCGCTTGTGTGCCGGCACACGAGCCGGAGCAGCACGCGCAGGCAGGGACAGGCGATATCACAGCCGAAAGATCGAAGGGCCTCTCCCTCTCTGTTCCAGGCCGCGAGCGAGAAAGAGAGAAAGAGCAGCGACTCCTCCGCGAGAGGCCCTCTCTCACACCTACTCTCCTCTCACTCTCCTGCGCTGGTGCGTCGCTCTATTGGCTCTCCCGACCAACACCCACCCGACCTTCCACTCGCCCCTACCACTTCGTGGTGCGTCGGCCCTCTTCGGACCTGAGCCTATCGGTGCCCATCGATCGATCGCTCTCTTCCATCAATCCCACTCCCTCCCACCCACGCTTCCTCGGTCCCTCCGACGCGCACCGAGCCCGCTCGCGCGCGCGCACTCGCCGTCTGCGGCCTCGCGTGGCTGCCCCCGCGACACCGCAAGAGACCCCGCCCTCCTCCCACCACCACCTCCACCATCATGGGCACCAACCAGTCGAGGCCCGAGCCTGGCGGAGGCCTCAGTAGCAGCGGCGGCGGGGCGCGACGCAGGCCGCCGCCGTCGCTGACGCCGGCCTCGCGCCACAAGATCATGGTCCA
>Ga0209935_1003694_pt1 | contig 15253 bp, 25 predicted proteins | sample ThiBio_1000_plan_2_FD_183958 | JGI IMG/M metagenome (GOLD analysis project Ga0209935, IMG submission 183958) | Wastewater bioreactor microbial communities from Cape Town, South Africa - Thiocy_cont_1000_plan (SPAdes) | ecosystem: Engineered > Bioreactor > Thiocyanate-remediating >... | reverse complement strand
AATGAATTGCAGTCTCTGCGAGTCGATCCGCGATATTCCAGATGACGACGAGAATGCCGGTGCTCCATGGGAATGTCAGGTATGGTACTTGCTCGCTGGTTCGCTCGGAACCCAATTCGCTGACTCTCTGAGTGGGGCCATAGTTTTGCACGTTCTTCAACATGAAGGGCAATCGACCGACGTGCGAGATTTGTGCAAGCCCCAAGCCATAAACTGCACTTGCCAGCAGAGGGAGAGCGCGTATGCTTGAGACTGCTTATCGTATCGTATCGTGCACATCCAATGGTCAGCACCTGCGCTCGATCGCTTAGTTTGTTAGTTTGTTAGCGAGATATAGTACAACCAGCCCAACTACTACAATACATGTTACTTGACTTTGTTCTAGCGGCGCGTGTGTGGAGTGGAGTGGAGCGGAGAGCGTGCGTGCGGGCTTGCCATTACACCAAGGTAGCCAAGAATAACAACCCAGCAAGCACCCGAGCAACGAAGCGTACGGTCGTTGTCGTGCGCTGTCACGCACGTCTCAGGCCATCGCACGCCACACGTCACCCTCGTCGAGCGACGAGCATATGTATGTACGTCCATACCCATCGATTCATGAACAGGTATTGTGATCGATGAACTAACACCGGTTATCTTGTGCGCATGGTTGGTTGGGGTTTATTCCCGTTGGGAAGGGAGAGGGGTTCGTGTGAAGGCGAGGAGAGGAGCGAGTTGGTAAGGGGCTTCAGCGAGGGCTCAGTGGGCTGAACGAGTGAGTGGGTCTCACTGAGAGTGGCTCTCCCTATCTAATCCTCAGCGCCTCTCTCGCTCGTATTGTTCGCTGTTGTCCTCGTTGCTCGCGCACCTCTCTCTCCTCTCTCTTCCTTTGGGGCCCCGCTCCAACCCCCACTACCACCACCAACCTAATCCCTCCCACCCCACTCGCCTGTGTCTATATCTTCTCCCCACCACTCCCCAGGAGAGAGAGTGAGCAGCACACATTGATCGACGATCGAGAGGCATCGAGGGCCTCTCTCGTCGCTGGTACTCGATCCTCCACCATGATAGACGGCCAAGAAGTCCTTGATAGGGTACACCCACCGACCCATCGCTCGCTCACAACCAGCGTCACTAATACGTCCTGGGTGTGGTCGATTGATGTCGATATCGCGGTACCAGCTGGTCCAACACCCATCGCTGCTGCTGCTGCGATCCTTCTCGCCCGTCGTACACAAGCCCAAGGTCCAAGAGGCGCTCAAGAAGTATGCCTTCCTGCTATCGCTCGACCACCAAGACATTCCGTTCCTGCTCAAGCTCATCGAGTTGGAGGTCGTCAACACGAGTACGTCCCTCGTCTCGATAGCTTGAGAGAGCATCGCTCTCTCGCTCGATCGATGCATTGCTTGTCTGACATCGAACACTTGATCGATCAAGCTCATTCGTTCGCCTTGTTTCGAGAGACCACCGTGTCGTCGTTGTTGATCTCGTCCTACGCTCACGTGATTGGAGGTCGATTTCTTCGAGCCGTGCTTCAAGTACCGTTGCTCACTGCGCTCGAAAGCAAATGGACGACCGACAGCGATGAAGTACGCATCGATCGTGGCTATCTATGGTGATCTATCGTGATCGATCGTGGTCTATCTATCGTGATCTATCGTGATCTATCGTGATCTATCGTGATCTATCGTGATCTATCGTGATCTATCGTGGTCTATCGTGATCTATCGTGATCGATCGTGATCTATCGTGATCTATCGTGATCTATCGTGATCTATCGTGATCGATCGTGATCTATCGTGATCGATCGTGATCTATCGTGATCGATCGTGATCTATCGTGATCTATCGTGATCTATCGTGATCTATCGTGATCTATCGTGATCTATCGTGATCTATCGTGATCTATCGTGATCTATCTATCAATCTCTCTCTCTCTCTCGTATACTTACTCGTGGATTGTGTCACGATCATGTGGACCACAGCAAGTGGTCGCTTTCTGTAAGTTGATCCTCAGCAGCCTCGAACAACACATGAATCAAGTGCCACACATGTTGGCGCTTCTGATGCATATCCTTTTGAAGGAGCTCCTCAAGAAGTTCCCCAACGACAAGTACTCATCAAGCTCGATCTCGTTCTGTCGCAAGACAATCTCTTGGTTGACACTCATTCTCGAATGGATACATTCAGATACACGGCATTGGGAGGCTTCTTCTTGTTGCGCTACATCTGCCCAGCGATCGCTGCGCCCCAGAACTACAATGTCATTCCTCAATGTACGCGTGTACCTTTGCATTGTGTGTCGATGTGTCACTCACGTTCACGGATTTCGGTTCAGCTGTCACGGTGGGTACTCCGACCTTGAAGCTGTACGCCGTCGCGAGCAAGGTATTGTTGATGGCCGGCATCGGGTCTCGCTTCCACAATGCCGATTCGAAGACGCTCTTCAACGCCTTTCTCGACGAGGCCTCGACGTCGTTGCTGTACATGCTGGACCACGTCGTGGTACGTATCGATGCGGTTCTTCATTCTCGATTCGATGCAGCTACACCCTTGGTTCGGTGTTTGATACTGGCGACTCGCGCTCGTAGGACGTTGGCCTCGTGATTGCCGAGACTCTCTCGCTTGCCAAGGCCGACGAAGCGGCAATCACCGATCCTGATGACCCAGGAGCACAACGAACTCTCCGCCGACGCACTCGTAAATCTGCCGACCGCCTGTCGCGAGTGTTGATGCGCCAGCAACGCCGCTTGTTGCTTCGAACGCCCGAGTACTACCGCAAAGCTACGAGCAGCGTCTACGTGGTGGTATGTATTCTGCCAGCCTCCTACCGCAGCACATTGACCGTCGTAGTATCGCGGCGCTGATGTTGATATTGCTGCGTTCATATGCATGTCGCAGTATCCCGACTCGACATCGGTCGTGGTTGACATTGATAACTCGACCACCGTGACTGCCATTCGTGAGTTGATCGTGCGTCACAAGTGCCCACAGCCGCGCACCGAGGAGCAGCTCTCCGAGTGCCGCGGATTCTATGCGGATCACATGATCTTCATCGGGCCTGCTGTGCGCAACCGGTACGGCGGTGATACACGCAACAGCAAGCTAGTGTCTCGTCGAAGAGCAAGTAACTCACCATATGGCTTCTGAAGCTCGAGTACGACGGTAACGGCACCATCAGGACCCTCGAAATCCGAGGATCTTCCTGTGTTCGACCCCACAGAGCCTGGGGTGATTCTCCTTGAAGGAGATGAGCTGGTGTGGGTGGGTGCCAAGGTGCCCACCTATTCGATTTGGTTCGTTCGCATCGAGGACGAAGCTACCCTGAAGAAGTACGCCCAGCATGTGCGCTGCCTGTCACGCACCAAGCGCCACCTCGCTAACGCAATCAACTGCACCAATACAACAGGGTTCGCGACGCCAAGATACTGCGAGACACTTCGATGCGTTTGGTACGCATCTTTGTCTCATCCAAGGGCACCACGAAAGCCATCAAGATCACGAACGACGCTACCTGCGAGGAATGCTATACGAAGCTTCTGATGAAGCTCGGCACCGAAACGTATGGCAGCGTCTCCGACGATGTGATGGCCCGTGTACGCGTCGAGTACCAAAATCAGTGGCTCTACATTCAAAACGATGATGGATCATTCACCTTGTTGATGCCCAATGATCCAGCTGTATGCTCAACTCTCTCTCTCTCTCTCTCTCTCTCTCTCTCTCGTGTCAAGGTTTACTAATGACGAATCATTTGTGTAGTTGTATCTTGCCGATCATACAAGCAAGCCAGCTGTGTTGGCTTTGAGGGCTGCATCCGAAGAAGATCTGCATCAAGTTGTTCGCATGCGCATTCGTACAGGGGTATGTTCGCGAGAGAGAGAGAGAGTTCTCGATGTGCGGTCGGTATTCTAGGTACTGACGATTGTTTGATCCACGCAGGCGGCGAACGAGAATGGCTTCTTGCGCATCGGTATTATGGGCAACATTACCTCGTACAAGACCATCAAGATCTCGCGTCTCTCGACACCGATCGATGTGCTATTGGAGGTGTACTCCAAAGTCGCTACCGAGCGATATGGCGACGACTCGCCGTCGCATATTCGCAGTGTCAAGTGCGAGCTCGATTCGCATTGGCTGTTCTTGCAAACGCGCCAACGCAAGCCCATTGTTGCCGCATCCGACTCGTCGTCAGGCGCCTCGGAGGCTTCGTCATCCAGTGGCGGCGCGACAATGACCAGCAGCGGAGGCAGCTCCGATGGTAGCGGCGGCAGCAGCGGTGGCGGCTCTGATGCATCGACGCCACAAAACCCAGCTGTTGCGTGGCATGCTCGTCGCGTGGGAATCTCGGCTCGTGCGATTCGTCGAGCCAAGGGCATGAGCTCGAACTCGTCGCTGGCAACCGACGAGGAGACCGAGTCGCCGGGCTCGGAGCACGAGACCGTGGTTGTCGAGCGCCTCATGGATCCGGGATCCTTTGTGTGGGTGGGCGACGTCGAGCCCGAGATCGTGTGTCGTGAGGTGACCGAGACTGAGCTCGAGTCGCTGCTCGTGACCTTGCATCTGTTCCTCAACGAGCACTCGGGTTTCGACGTGCCAGTGCCACTCTTGGCGTGCGCACAGCAGCTGGTATCGCGAGCCAAGTACAACGCCTTCCACACCTTCTTGTACACGCTGCGTCTCTTCTACTCGGAGATCACGACCCACGCGAATGCCGTCGGCGGCTTGGAGCTCGAGCTTCCGAGCGCGTCGGCCGAGTTTCGTGGCAGCTCGTCGTCCTCCTCCTCATCGCCAACGCTGCGCGTCGAACCGTCGGTCGATCATGCGCCACCGATTGCCATCGATCTGTGCGACGGAGCGCTATGGCAAGAGGATCTCGGTGACGCTCGCACCATGACGGCAGCGCTCGACAATCTGTTGCGCGACTTTCCGGTCGACGAGTCGGCGTTCGTTGGTTCGATCATTGGTGGCAGTCCTTCCGGGCAGTCACAGGCACCGATACAACCCGAGCGACCACAGCGAGTGCGAACGTGGACGCTGTCGCGCGCGCTCGCCTTCCCGCTCCAAGGCATCAGTAGCAGCTTGTCGACCTTGTACTCGTACTCGCCGCGAGCCACCACCATGCTCGGTCGCGCCACTCAAATGGCCGGCGCACCCACCGCCTCACCCCGCCCAGCGAGCGAGGCGTCATCGAGCACGGTCATTGCGCCGCCAACTGCGGCTCCTCAATCCACGAGCGCGCCGATCGCTATCGGCTCTGGAGCCGTCAGCCCGCCGTTGGGCGTCACACCAACCTCCAATGGCTCGACGCCGGCCTCGGCCGCCACGCCGTCATCTACCGGCTCGACGCCCACATCTCACACTGCCTCTCCGGCCACCTCCCCACCGACGTCAATCTCTTCCACGTCGCCAACCTCGGACGTAGCGTCGTTGCCCGGAACACCAGTGTCGCCTCCTGGTGCATCAGGCATGAGCGGTGCGGCTACGTCACTCCTAACAGCCTCGCTGGCCTCGGCCCCGCCAAAGGATACGGCGGCCTCGTCAGCGAGCTCGCCGTCCACCTCGTTGCCTGGTATTGCATCGCCCACACTCGATCGCAGGCCCAAAGCCATGCTGCCGGCACCACTGCAGAGTCTCCCACCACCTGCGACGTCTCCCATTACGACCACCACCGCCGCCGCCAGTCCTTGTACTACCCCGGTCGGATCGCCGCCAACTGTCGGATCGCCACCAACTGCTGCACCGCCACCGGTAGTAGCCCCACAACAACAACAACAACAACAACAACAACAACAAGCGGCAGCTCCCACAAACACCCACTCGTCAAGCACCACGCACCAGCCACCGACCGCTTGGGAGCGCGGAACGCTCTCGCGCTATGGAGGAGGCTCTTAGGCAACACTCACTCGCACCACACGTTGTCATTGCGCTGCGATCTATCTATTCCATTCAGTTATCGTTGCTTAGCCGTATACACGAGCGTAATCTCTCTCTCTCTCTACTCACGCACTCATCACGCACTCCTCATCGCGCACCATACGCAAACCTAGATATTTATTCGTATGATCGTTCCCTCGTGATCGTGTATCGTATCGTAGCGATTTTCCTGTTCGTTTGCTCTCGCAGCTCCAATGCATCGAGCATTCATTCGTTCGTTCGTTCACAACTCGTCTCAATGCCACCAATACACTCGTTCCACTATTCTGCTTATTCGTGTGCTCGGCTTACAAAGAAACGACATGCCTCGTTGTATTTCGAACGTAATGGATTGCATACATCGGATACTAACACATCCACACTACCAGTACCACCCCAACCAACACCAAGCCAGGATTCTCTAACAAAACAAACTAACAACACAACACAACAAGAGTCGACGTGGCCGTAGGCATTATTACTCGTTGCGAGCAAGCCCTGGGTCCGAGCAGACGAGGCGTGGTGATAAGGGGACGTTACTGCTGGAGCGATTCTGCTGAGCACCGATACTAATGTCAGCTGACGACGACGATGACGACGATGACGACGATGTCGCCAAGGCACCGGAAGACGACGAGGAGAACGACTGCGAAGGCACGGAGGCGTCCTCGTCGTCTCGATCGGCCTTGCTCAGACCGTCAATGTCGTGCCACTCCAATGAGAAGCCGAAAGCCATCATCCACTTGGTCATGGCCTTCTCGGACGCAGCGGATATCATGACCGCACGCTTACCCGACGCAGGAGTGAGCTTGATGCAGAATCGTCTGCCGGAATGAGCGCCTGCTTGTGGCTCGACCAACACTCCACGACCAAGGCGAATCACATCTGCTGGCTCATCGCGCTACACCATGCCGCTCACGTTCGTTAGGTGAAGCTGATTCAGTGCGAGCAGTATGCAGCAGCAAGCGTGTACCTCCTCTGGTCGATACAGCAACAAGAAGTTTGCCTTCAAGACACAAAGGCGCTTCTTCCATCGGTCCGAGAACATGGCCGAGTCTACGTTACAGGTCGATGGCAAACATGAATGGATAGAGCGTGTGAGCGCCACAATTACGATGCGACAATGCTTCCACGCCACGTACGCTTAATGTAGAAGACACCACGAGTGGCGTTCTTGAGCGAGTCGATCGACAACGAGCCGTAGATCGTCTTGGCGAGCTTCAAGTCCGATGTCAGCTGAATGTAGCTGTCTTCGAGCAGTGTCACCATCTCTCGCAGTCGTTCCTCTCCAAGACGACGAGACTCGAGCTCCTCTTCCAAGGCCTCCAAACGCGAAGAACTTTGTTGCAAGTCATCAGTGGCATTGGTGGCCAAGGCCATCAGCATAGCTACGAGGCGAGCGACACCGACTCAGTGAGTACCACTGCCATCGCCCCAGCCGTGGTCAGTCATACCAATCTGCTCTTGTTGTTCGACAATCTTTCGCTGGAGCTCCGAGACGTTGTTGGTAGAGGTCGCCCATGCCATGACACTCTCGTTCTTGGCGAGTACCTCCTTGGTATCGCGAAGGCTCATGCGCTTGATGAGTAACGGCGCCACGCGGCGAGCGGGCGACAGTAGCGATGGCGTGTGCGCCGCAAACTCGAGCTCGTTACGCGCCGCTCGCAGTGTCGATGTGGGAGTCGTGAGTGCGAGAGGTGACAGAGCTTGTCGAGGAGATGTCTGCGTCACGATGAGTGAAGGCCGCAGCGTTGGCGAAATCGGCGTCGGTGCCGTCACGGCTACCGTTGGTACGGAAGGACTCGCAGTGGCTGTAGAAGGTTGAGGTGGCTGCGGCGTTGCAGTGGAGCCCGACAGATCGGTCGAAGAGTCTTGTGTGAACGATATGGCAAAGATGGACGGTCGTACGTCCTCGGAGGTCGATGTGCGAGGAATCTTTGCCTTGAGGATCGGATCGACGGTCGGTGACTCATGAATGAAGCGCCGCAACGACGCGGTCGCTCGCAGACTCGCAATCGAGCGAACTTTGGACTTGCGCTGGGTACGCTTCAGCTCCTTGGTGAGATCGTTGAAGCTGCACCGAGGCGCCGGTGCCATTTGTGCAAGCTGTGCTCGACCATCGCCGCGGCGTTAGAGGAGAGGCAGTTCGGTGCAAGTGCCAGACATTCGTCGATGATCGAGACCACGTACTGGAACCTGTCGATTGGTGTGCATACGAATCCACTCATGCTCGAGGAGCTCGGCTGGCGTTGCTCGAGCGCTCGGATCCTTTTGGAAGCACGAGAGGAGGAAGTTCCGAAGTTGCTAGCAATGTAGCCCATTCCACAGGGTCAGTCGAAGCGAGCAGGGCGACATTGAATTGATCACTGACGAAGATGCGCATCATTGATCGTGTCGAGATCGTCATACCGGTGAGGCATCGGGCGGCAGCTCAGGATGAGGATCCTCGAGCAGATGGAAGATTGCAGCGAGCGCCGAGAAGCCCGAGTATGGCGGAGCTCCTTCGATGAGCTCGATCACTGTCGCACCGATGCTCCAGATATCAGAGGCGGTCGATGCTGCCTCACCTTCGAATACCTCAGGAGCCACTGTCACAAATGGTCGATCCATTCGATGCATTCGTTTAGTATGTCGGATACATTCGAATGTGTACGAATGAACGAATGTCGCAGTTCGAATGGAATCGTTGGATCGTTTGATCGTTCGATCTCGATCTCGCAGAACGTACTCCAGAATGGAGAGCCAGCAACGTCGTGGGCGTCGTTGTCATCATCAACATCGGTGTTGGTGTTGTCGTAGCCGGAGTGCATTCCGGCCAATCTCATACTCTCACGATGAGAGGCATTGGTGGCCACTCCAAAGTCGGCGAGCTTCACGATCCCGCTGTTGGTGATCAAGATGTTGGCAGCTACACGAGGGACAGCATCAACAATCGATGGGTCGATGGGTCGCTTGATCATGGAGGAGATGATCGCTAGAGTAGTACCCTTGATGTCGCGATGTACGATGTTCCTCGACGCGAGGTACACGAGAGCGTGGCACACTTGAGCAATGAAGCACGCAGCCAGTCGTTCTGGAAAGCGACCGAATCGTTGTACGACATCGAGCAACGATCCATTCTCGACGTATTCGAACACGACGTAGATGGACGATGGCGATGGTTGATAGTGATCGATGTAGCGCACAATGTTCTCGTGCTCGAGATGCATCATCATGTCGATCTCGCGCTGATCCATGTCCAATCGTTCGAGATATCAACGGATCGCGATATCCAATCAATCAAGTAATGAGCTCGTGTGGTTGTGGTCATCATTGGGGAGAGTATCTATCTATCTATCTATCTATGTATCTATCAATATATACATTGATACGTGGTAGATCCTCGCCAGTGGGCGCGAGACGGAGCTCCTTGACGGCCACGAAGGTCCCGGTGTGAGCGTTGAGCGCCTTGTACACTCGACCGTACGCTCCCTTGCCGAGCTGTCCGCCTAGGATCTGGTATCCGCCACATCGTCATCAATTGCGTTCATCGATCTCGAGCTCGATTCGATTCGATGGACCTCGTACGTAGTTGCCGATCTTGAGCTGCGGCACCTCCTCCTCGGCGTCGTCCTCGTCGAGAACCTCGGACAACGATCGCGGCAACGACGCCGACGACATTGGCGCTCTCGTGTATCGGGAGGGACTCCTCGTGTCCCCCTCCTCAAGGCCCTAGACGTGGCTCGCCCTGTAACACTCGCTCCTACCTATCAGACCCACGAGCCACGAGCCACCGACCACCACGCGAGCACCAAGCAACTGAGCGACACTCGCTCTCGCTCTCTCAACGGGTTCGAGCTCTTCCGCTCTATTGCTCTCGGCCCTCTCGTGACCCTGCTCGCTCGCCCACTCGCTCGAACCAAGGTCGATCTTGCTAGCTATCATGCGTGGAGACCTTATTTGTATCGGTAGTAGCTTGGAGATTTGGTTTGTGTGATCGATCGGTCTTGTGGTTCCTGCTGGATACGACGATCACTTCTCACAGGCGATTACACCGTTGCGGGTAAGCTCTCACCATGGCGACAGCGACAGCGGCAGCAGCGGCAGCGGCACCAATATAGAAGGGGCAGTAGCAGTGACAATAGTAATGACAAGTGCGACGACTACAGTAGTGGTACAACAGGAGAGTGGGTCGAGTGGTGGTTGGGTCAGGTCGACTGACTGGCGCGAGTCTCGATCTCGGCGAGGTCGATGTTGTTGGCGCGCATGTACTGTTGTGCTTGCTCCTTTTGTGAGGGATCGATCGTGATGCCTCCAGAGCTCCGGAGACTGGGCCCATCGAGCTCGGCTTGGAGCCTGGCTCGTTCGGCGTTGGCGAGCTCGAGCTCCTTGTTGAGTCGCAGGTTATCGCTGACGAGCTTGTTGTTCTCGATTCGCAGGCTGTCTCGCTCGGCTCTCGTCTGGTCGAGTGCCTGTGCGGTCTCCTCATAAAGCCGTGCTTTGAGGAGGCACTCCTGCACGAGCTGCTCCTTATCATGCAAGAGGATCTGATTCTCGTTCGTGAGCTTGATCTGCTTCTGAGAGAGGTCAGCGAGCGATTCCTCGGCCTTGGACACGGCTTCCAAGAGCTGGTCGATCACTTTCGACTGATCGGATACGATCGAACCGGGCTTCTTGCTCGTGGTGGTGTTGGTAGCAGTGGTAGCAGTGGCGGGAGTAGCAGTGGTAGCAGCAGTGTTGCCCACGGTCACCGTGTTGGTGTCCGTGTGCACGGTTGTGATCGATTGGGGCAGCAGAGGTGCTTGGTGCGTCATTGGAACAGTGACGATTACTGGCAGAGTCGCCTGGCTCACGGGTTGGAGGTGCTGCTGGTACTGGTGCTGCTGGTGGAGGATCTCTTGAACCGGATCATTGGCAGGAGCAGGAGTGATGGTCGTCGGCGCGACAGGCAGGACTTTCAGAGGCGCTGGTTGTGCTGGACGTGGATTCGAACCGGACCTCGCTCGGTAGACTGTGGTCGCAGGGAGTCGGTTGCGTCAGAAGCGAGTTGAAGAACGCGGTCGCAGCCGTGTGAGTGTGAGTGAACGAGCGAACGAGCGTACCATGGTTCTCGATCAGCTGTCGAATGGCCGCCGAGCTTGCGACGTCGGCGGGCGTCTTATTGTCGGTCTGTGCGGGTCCGAGACAGTGTATCAGTACCAAAGAACAGAGTCGAATCAAGAATGCATGGAGAGGAACACAGCCGTGTCTCGTGTCCAGGGCGTACGTTGCGGACGGTGCGGTCGGCGTTGTAGGCGAGAAGCTGCTCCACGATCTCGGCGTGGCCTCGACGAGCAGCGATATGAAGCGGCGTAGAGCCAGTGGCGTCTTGGATGTGTGGGTCAGCGTTCAACAACAACAGGAGGGCCACGGCCTCGTTGAAGCCTTGCGCCGCGGCTCGAGCGAGAGGCGTGTACAGATGCGAGTCGATGATGTCGTTGACGTTGAGCGAGTGTGTCTCAACGAGCGAGCGAATCTCTGCTACATCGTTGCGAGCAGCGGCCTCGTGGAGTTGACGGAGGTTCGAGAACGCGTCCATCCAAGAGGAGGAGGAGGTGGGTGTTGAAGTTGGTGTGGTGGGAGCGTGGTGGTGGAGTGCTTGAGAGGGAGGCAACAACGAATGATGAACCATGAGGACCGTAGTTCGATCGTTGGCTGTCGGTTTGGCGGGTAATGAATGCTGTGCGGGTGCGTGTGCTGGTGGTGGCGGCGGGTCGCTATCGAGCTCCTTCTGCTTCTTGGTTGGACTGGATGGGTTGCGTTGGGTTGGGTAAGGCTTGGGACCTGGGTTTATATGGAGGGAGGGTGCGGCAAGGGAGCTTGCGAGGATGGGTCCGCTGCTGGTGCGTGTCGAGTTGGCTCCGCGAATTCGGCCTAGTGTGCGGACACCACGAGCGATCACTTGGCCAACAAACAAGCCAACCATGATGCTGGGTACCATTACTGTCAAGGTTCATTCAATACCATTACTAGAGGTTCATTCATTCATTACACAGTACACGCCGAGACACATAACAGAACAGAACAGAACAGAACAGAGGTCGGAGAAGCAGCAGCTCAAGGAGGGCCAAGCTCTTTGAGTGCGGCGTCGAGGTCGAGCTCGTTGAGCAGCAGCGCTTGCTTGGCTGTCGTCGCTTGGTAGCCCATGCGCACCAGCGATCGCGCGCGCACCAAAAAGTCTGACGCCTCCTGTGCCGACGGGAACAACTGCATGCTGCTAAAGATCTCGTCCTCCGAGAACCCGTTGGATGTTAGCTGCTGTGCCGCCTCGAGGCATGCGATGCGGGCTTCGGTGTCGCGGTGGATCTTCAAGAGGCAGGCGAAACATTAGCCGCACTGCAAACAAGGTATGGGTTGCGCAGAGCCAAGAAATAGACGTACTGAGATGATGCCCCGCACCAACGACGGAGGGAAGCCCATCGATTCGAATGCTGTCCAGTCTTGTACGAGCTGCTTGATCTGTTCGCGTACATACCAACCAACCAGCCAGCCAGTCAATCAACCGTTCGTTCAACCAATCGTTCAATCGTTCAAAAGGGCTGCTTGATACCTTGGAGACGTCGGTGGTACCGAGCTCGTTAATGGCCGATAGTACACGCGCAGGTTCAAAGCGATCGATGGTACACAGATTCCTCAGCTCAGGCGATTGTTGGATAATATCGGGAAGGGGCGGAGGTTGGTAGGCTGGTGGCTGTGGTTGTGGCAGCGATTGCTGAAGCAACAACGAGGAGGATGGGTACATGGATGCGTCGCTCGCATACGACAGTGTTCGTGGCTGAGGTTCGATGGCTCCAGGCATCGATAGCAACGAGCCAGAGGAGGTAGCTGGGTTGAGAGGCAGATTCGTTTGCGTTTGCGGCAGTAGAACAGGCTGCGAGATGGGACGAGGCTGCGCGGGCACCAATGGTGACGCAGCCACTGGTGTGGCGTTGGCAGGGAGGCTCGGGCGCTGTGATTGGGTCTTGGCAAGCTCCTCGACCCACTGGGCCTCCTTGGCTTGAGAGAGGGCGGCCTCTCGTTTCTCGTACCAGCGGAGGTACTCGTTGACAGCGGCGATGACCGTGTGCTCAAGTGAGCAGTTGAGCGCCTGCCGAATGTGGGCCTCTCGCGCAGGGTTCTCGAACAGCTGCATGTTGCACGCATCGAGGATCGCGGTGCTCTTGGGTTCCTGTTCTCGAGATCGAGCTCAGTCAGACGAAGATCATGCAGTTTTAGCGCGAGAGATGACGTGGCGCACCATGACAGAGGCTCCAGGAGTGCGCAGCGAGCAGCCGGTCATCGCCGAGTAGGTGGCTTCGTCTGCGAGTGCGTGTCCGAATCCCGACAGCGACGACGAGGAAGAGGAGGACACAGCCGATGCTGGCGATCCTAGCATTGGGGTCTGCAGCATCGAGAGCCTCCTATCGACTGGAGCACCGCCCGGTATCATCGTCATCGAGCTCATGTGCTGCTGTTGTTGATGTTGCTGGTATTGCTGCGGGTTGTCGAGGTTGGGGTAGAGATCGTTGCTTGGGGTCGGCTGCATCATGGCGGCAACTGACGAAGAAGACGAGGAGGAGGAAGGCGTATTGCGTTGTGCGACGTTCGAGAGGCTGCCGATACCGAGCCCCAACAGCGGCGTCGAGTTCGAGAGCGTCGTCGATGGAGCACGAGCAGCGGCTCCCGATGCAGGCGTCGGCAGTTGACCCAAGCTGCTCGTATCGCACGAGGTGTCATTCGGCTGGCATCTCATTGGATTGAATAGGATTGCGAGGGATGGATACCTGAGACTAATGGACTTGGCTCGTGCAGAGCGAGTGAGCATGAAGAGCACAGTGTCGCCAGGCCATTGCAGCTTGATGTCGCTGTAGAACAGATCATCATCGAGCTCCTGTGCTGCTCGCATACAGCGCACACACACACACACACACACACACACACACACGCCACTCATCAACATCACCAACGATATCTCCCCAAACGCGTTGAATTGAATTCGTGCGAGAGCGCTGTGGACAGGCGTAGAACCAAGGGCGCAGCGCGGCAGGAGCAGGAGCACGTACCGACAGCAGCTGGGTTCTCGAGCAGCGACAACGAGTAGTGGAGCGGGTTCTCGACCTTCCATTTCTTGGCGGCCGACCGCACAATGTCCAACACGGTAGAATTCGACTGCCAGCCCACATAGCCGAGCGAGTGCAGCTCGTGGACATCAGATCATGAGCGTGTGGTGCGAGTGGCGTGGTGTGTGGTGCTCGCGTACCTTGACCGAGACCTTCTTGGAGTCCTTGAGATTGTGCAAGTAGACCTTGATGTGCTGCTTCTTCTTGAGCATCCTCTGTTGTGGCCGACACGACGAGGTACGTGCTTGTCGTGAGGCCTCGCTGTTTCAAGGAGCTCTTGCGTGTGAGTGAATGCGTGTGCGTATGAGCGAGCGATCAAGCAACAATCGATCGAAGGAGGAAGGAATGAGTCAAAAGCGAAAGAGCGAAGATTTTCGGTTTGGACGGATACAAGAGAGTGAGATTTGCGCTTTGGACGGTGGAATTTGTTGGTCACTCGTCGGAGTTTGCTCCTTTTATTGCGCGCGCAGAAGAGGAGGAGGAGCTGCTGCTGCTACGACTTTGCTGCGGAGCCTTCCTGCTGGCGGGAGGGAATAGGGCTGGAGAAGGGCAGGCAGCCCTTGCTGCTGGTTGGGAGGTCGTGGCACATAGGTAGGGGCGGGAGATTGTGAGAGAGGGGGAGGAGCGGCGGCTTGCTTCCTTCCGACAACAACAGGAGGAGGTTGCAGTAGTGGTCGCTGAGGTCGCAGCAGTAGTCGTCCTCGTGTTGTTCTCCTCTCGTGCTCGTGCCACCTTGGCGAGGTCGCCCACCCACGCCGCCCATCCATCTGATACAGATATCCTGCTGCCTCAGTTCATCGCCTCGCCTCACTCCACATCCATCAGCCATCTACCCATCTATCCGCTCAATCCACCCCCACCACTCGGACCTGCAGAACTGCAGCGTCGGCCTTCTCGCTCGCTCCCTCGCTCTCGTTTGCAATCGACCTCTCTCTCGATCGACCTCTCGACCGCACACACGCACAAACACGCTGCCCTCGTGCACCGTACCGCGTGAGCGGTGGGCACCACACGCACCATGAAGCGGCTCGCGAGCGCCATGGGCGGGCGCTCGAAGCTCGAGAAGCAGGTGCGCCGACAGCAGCGCAGCGACGCAGCGGCAGCCGCCTCGGCCGGTCGCAGCGGCGCCGGCAGCGCCCCTCGTGCCAGCATGGACCTCGGGCCTCCTGGCATCAATGGCCCCGAGGTTTCGGTCGAGTACATTGGTCAGGATCTCGTGGAGGTGCCGCCCGAGGCCGAGAGGCT
>Ga0209935_1003692_pt1 | contig 15278 bp, 15 predicted proteins | sample ThiBio_1000_plan_2_FD_183958 | JGI IMG/M metagenome (GOLD analysis project Ga0209935, IMG submission 183958) | Wastewater bioreactor microbial communities from Cape Town, South Africa - Thiocy_cont_1000_plan (SPAdes) | ecosystem: Engineered > Bioreactor > Thiocyanate-remediating >... | reverse complement strand
AACTCAGTGAGGTAGCCAACCTCGAACAATTGCTCTTTCGCGCTTTCGCCTCGTATCACTTTTTCGAATGGAAAGTTGGCAATAACGATGAAAGGTCCGAAATCCTTTTGCAGCGTTGGTTTGAATTCCAGCTCAAGCGTGTCATCGTTGATTTTTGGAGTCCATTGCTCCACCTCGAAATACCACCCCAGGTCTACCGGCAAGACGCCTTGCTCCGCGATTCGTCCGCGAAACCGGAGCTTTGAACCGGCGTATTGCACATCCCCCCCGGCCGGACGCGCAAAATTGATGTAGTACGCCATATCTATTTTGTTGGTGAGGCCATACTCCAATTCAATGGCGGTGCGCATCATGCTCTGGCTCGCAAAGGTTGGGGAGGTGCCGCCTTCTCCTTCCTTGCGCCCATAGGGAACGAAACTATTCAGAAGCTGCGGGCTGAAATTGCCCTTTCCCTGGGTGGCATACCCATAAATCTGGAACTCGAAAGGGTCGACCGCTTTCGCGAGGGAAGAAAACAGCATGACGGGCAATGCAACCAGAATCAGGCAAAACTTGCTGGATTTCATTTCCCCAAATCCCCACCGTATAGCTTTCCGCTACGAAACGAAGAGGAAAAAGAAACGAAATCCGGCACATATAGCGCTCTTCTTTTTTTAATCGGTGCCACAACCCTTGCTCCCCTGACAAGTCAGATAATAATTGGCTGGCTTGCCCGGAATGGGATCGGCTGGCTGAAATGCCGCTGATGCAGGCGAACTTAGCGGCGATGGATATTCATACCGGATCTGGTCGCGAGGAGGAAAATTTTCGCGCTGCTTGCAGGCTTCCGGGTATTGTGAATTTATTGTTGTGTTTTTGTTAACTTATTGTTAATAATAATAAGAATGATTCTTATTATACGCTATTCCCTGTCTTGGAGAAGGGTATTTTATGGCTGGCCTCACCCATGGAACCGAGGATGGGGAAGCAGCCGGGAAATAGCTGGAGATGGAATAGCTGGAGATGGTTCGGGGAGATGGCTGATCGTGGCTTACCTGTCGCTGGAAGAAGCGGTTGGGGTGATGGGAATCAACCGGTAGCCTTCCTTTTTACTGTTCCACGATATGAAAACACCCCGCGGGCCGGTCAGCAGAAATGGAAAATCACTGCTGGTCCGGCTTTCCGCAACCTGAACGGGGGAGGACCAGGTTTCGCCTCCATCGCCGGATCGCATGAAGAGGAGGTGACTTCTCTCGGCATCGAATTCCACCCATGTGAGGAAGACGTTTCTACCGCTGGCCAGGACGTCGGGGTGGCTTGGCATTCTTCCGGGTGTGCCAAAGGGCTGGGGTTGCGAAAAGCGCTGGCCGCCATCGGATGAAAAGGCGTAGAACAAGCCTTGCCTGGCGCTTCCCTGGGTGAACCATGCGATATGGTAGTGGTTATCGCTGCCTATCGACAATGCAGGTCCATGTTCGGGGCAGCCCTTGAGTTCCCATTGGTCATGCGTGGCGCGCGACGAAAACGGCCTTCCATCCGATCCAAGCTGGACCAGTCCCAAATCCCGCATGTCGCCCGGATAAACAAATCGGGCGAGCACGACAGGATATCCTGCATGATCGAAAGACACGGCAATACGGCAACATTCGCAAACGGTATCGGCAAGCTTCCGGTCAACGGAATGATTGCCGTCTCCGGGGCCAAGCTCCCGGAAATAGATGGCATTGCCTGGTTGCCTCCAGTCAGTGCGGTCGCGTTCGTCAAGCCAGAATGCATATGGTTGGCCGGAAGGCCCTATCGCGAGGCGGCCTTCAAAGGAGTTTGCTTCCGAAGACATGCTGCTCAGGGGCATGGGAGTCGAAAAACTTCGGCCACCGTCGGTGGAAACGCTGAAAACCTGTTCTATCGGCTGCGCCCCTTCTGCGGCAAAGGTAGCGTAGATTTTGCCTGTGCCGTCCACCACGATGCCAGGACGGTTCTCGCCGCTCGCCTTGACGCGCAGTGCGTCGTTGTTCACGCGCACTGGCGCGCTGAAAGTTTTGCCGAGATCCGTCGAGTAATCGACATATACATACTGTTTCTCAGGCACGATCCGCCAGAGTCGGCCATCCGAACCAAAAAAGGCGCTCACGAACAAACTCCCGCCCTGCGGATAGTGCGAGTAATCGCTCCGGCCTGCTTCCAGGTGGTCGTGATCTCCATAACTGACGGGACTGAACGCAAGTGTGCCGAGCAGCAGGAGGCAAATCAGAAGAAATCCAAATCTGTTATTTCCGCTGCGCATGATAGGTACACCCTGGGGAAAAAGTGCCATACGGAGATTGGCCGGATATTCCGCGATCATTCTACTGCACGCTGTTTGCTAGGGAAGCGCTGAATAAATCTCCACTGGCGCGGCGGTGGGTTTGCGGGATGGGATGCGCGAAAGGCGACGACGCGAATGGTTGATCCCCTTCGCCAGGAGCCTGACAAGGCAGACCGCTCGCAAAACCCCGCCCCATAAGGGTTGCGGTAAAATCGGGCGAGACCGCGTAGGGCGGAGCAGTTTCTTCCGAAGGAAGATGCGACCCCGTAGCGGGCTGCTGGCGCCCCATGTATACTTTAGCGCGGTCTGGCATCCCCGACGCTGCCCGATCCCCGCTTCGCGGGGCCCCTCGGGCCACGCTCTGGGGAGCCACCGCGTTGCGCTCCTTGGCATCGTAGTCCCAGCTACGACCTGCGTCGCGCGCCTTATGATCATCCCGATTTTACCAGCAACGCGCTCAGCGAGAATTTGTTCAGCGCTTCCCTAATATGCGAAAACCAGACGGTAGGTAATCCGGTAATCAGGCGGGCTTTGGTAGCCATTGCGGTCCTTGACTATCGGCGTGCCTATCGACAATGCGGTATTCCAGTGCTTGCCTCCGGCGTACCGTATGCCGGGAGAAATATAAACGGTATTGCTACCCGAATTGGGGTCAACCAGGCCAGCAGTTTTCTGGCGATCCTGCCACATGCCGTTGAGCTCCAATACCGCTGTCCACGGCGCATTGTTGCTGCCAACAAAAAGATTGTTTCTGGCCACGCCGACGAAGGCATAGGAAAGTGCGAGGTTATAGTCAAAAGTATCGCCCAGGTCGGTTTTTTGCGCCCCCTGGGTCGCTACCGTATAAAGCACGCTGCTATCCAGCGAAAACTTTCCCATCGCGCGGGTGAAAGAAAAGCCGACCGCCGGATTCCATGATCCGCTGCTGGGCTGATGGTGCGTTTCGAAGCGCTCGCCTTGATTAGTCTGGACGTGGGTTGCGCCGGATGGGGTCTTGAGCGCAACTACCAGAGATAAATGATTCAGCTGATCCGGGGTATGAAAAAAACGATACTGACCGAACAGGGAGACACCGCCAAAACCTCCCGGATTGCCCAGTTTATCCACGGCATCCCCATCTTCATTGGGCGAACGTACGCCAAAACGCTGAACATAAGGAAGCCTGATGCCCAGGGTCAGGTTGTCGGTCACTCCGTAGGCGGCAAACACGGATGGGACCAGAAGGGATTTCACGCTGTGAACGTCCCCATGGGCATCATCAATCGCATTATTTTTCAAATTGAGAAGCAGGGAATCCGAAGCGCTGTTGAAACTCGTAAATTGCGTAATGAGGCCTCCGGCCCACATTCCGGCAGGAAGCGTTATGCCAGTCTGGGTAATGATCGGGGAGGCAGTACCGATACCGAACCCCAGGGAGCCGTGATCGGCCTCCGCGCTGGTGCAAATGGCAAAAGCGGAGATTGCAAGCAATCCCGGCAGGGTCTTCGACTGATTCATCCGTCCCGCTCCGAAAAATTTTCTTTTTTTCAAGCTATAATTCAATGCAAAAGACCACATTCCATATATAGTTATTTACGTAGTGTAATATAATTTATGACGTTTATATGCAACAAATTGCCGCACCTGCTGGCATCAATACAACGAGTTGGGTCGAGGGTTCCGCTGTAAATATCCCTGCAAAACCGTGCCGCGACGGCGGTGAACGATGGACCTGGCACCGGAGTGCAGGTTACTTTCAGTGCTGCGGCATTGTCGAAATCAGTCATGAAGTTATCTTGTTGCCTGTCCCTGGAGATTGATAATGAAATCGAAACGCCTTATCGCAACCTTGTTCGCTCTTGGCCTGCTTGTTTCCTGCGCGCATACCGATCCTCAATCCACGGACATGAGCAGTGCGATCCGCAATGCCAGGACCAGGGCCGACCACAGCGCCCTGGCCCAGTACTACGAGAACGCGGCGAAAAGAATGCAGGCAAAGGCGAAGGTGGAGAGGAACATGATGAATGAATACACGCAGCACGGCTACTATTATGGCCGCCGCACGGAAGACCTGCAGGAACATACCGAAGCCATGGTGCGGGTATACGAGGAAGGCGCGGAGGCAAACAGCAATATGGCGAAGTTTCACCGCCGGCTCGCGGAGGATGCGAGCGAGTAGCGACGCCAAGGCGAAACGGATGTCCGTTTTGGGGATTGGATCGGAGAGGGTGGCCGTTCGTTTTGAAACATACATTTCCGCAATTTCGTAGACTCCATCCCGTCAGGCCATCAGCGAGTCATGGTCCAGGCCTGCCGCCAGCCTCGAATCTCAGCAGGAAAATATTTTCCGCCAGCCGGCTCAAGCCGCGTTCCTGGAAGCGCGGGTTTTCTTCCAGCACGTCCTCGTGCAGAAGCAGGCGGATATCCGCGTGCGCCTTGCTTTTCTTGTTCTTGTAGAGCGCTTCCACTTCTTCCGGGGGAACCGCGAATGGCGGCCCTTCCATTTCCCCGGCAGGATAATCGAGTGTTATCAGCAGCATTTGAATGGAGGAAGATACCGCGGAGGCAGGGAGCACGGTGGGTGACGCGGGCTGCAAGGGCAGAACGGGCAGGATGCCAAGCAGATGCGCCGCGTAGCGTTTGCGCGTTTCGGGCGGCAGGGCGATCAGCGCTCCCCGATCATAAATGGCGTGGACGCTCGCGAGTTCCGCTTTGTCCAGGTCGAAAAAATCGCCGCACAGGATGCGGATGCCATCCGCTTCGTAACAGTCGAATTTTTCGCTGCGAATACGCTTCGGCGCCAGGCCGTTTTCCACGAAAAATGCCTCAGCCGCCATGCTGCTCAGTTCGATACCCAAAACAGGGTGGCCCTGCGCTCGCAGCCACAGCATATCCCGGCTTTTGCCGCACAGCGGCACGAAAACCATGCTCCCCGGCACAAGGCCGAGTTCAGGCCAGTATTGGCGTAAATACGGGTTGATCTCGCCCTGGTGAAACGCGGTCTCGCCCCGCTTCCAGCGATCCAGCCAATAATCTTCTTTCATTCAATTTTCACCCGCGTCACGGCGCCGCCACCGCCGATAATGGCAATACCGGATTGTCCCCATTCTTTTCAGGGAATTTTATCAAATGGTGAACGACAGCTCGTTGATGAAGTGAGACCAGGCGTCCACGTTATGGATGGCATCGACCAGCGGGCATTTTTCATCCTTGGTTGCCGCCTGAAAGCAATAGAATTCCTCGTTGAGACTGGTGTTCTGATCCAGGTTTGCCAGATGCCCGGCTTCGTGTATCAGCACGCGCGGAGCCGTGGCGAGCTTGGTCATGTCGCTGTTGAAGAACAAGGGGCATAAGACCAGGAATGTCCGCGCTTCGTCCACGTGGGCAATGGCATTATCATTGCAATGCTTGTCCTGGCAGTTGCCGCATTCGATGGGCGACTGGCTCAGCTTGTCTGCGACCGCTTGGATGCTGCGAATGAATGTCTTTTTTGTTTTGTCGCTCAGCTTGACATTCAGGTTGAAATAATCCCGGGCGAGCTGCTTCACCCGGTCTTCATTGCCGGGCATGTTGATGGCGGAAATTGCCCGTGTGCACCTGCGCAGGGCGTGCTCCTTGATGATTCTGGCCACGCTCAACTGCTCGCTGGTGAACTGGCAGCGTGCGTGCGCATCGTCTATGGGTTCATTCACGCACAGCGCCTTGATCATCTTTTCACGATCCACCGGTTTGCTTTCCGGCTTGGGCTCGCCGCCTTTTTTAGCGGGATCGGAAGGTTGGCGCATGACCGTGGCGGGTGATTTCGCCAAAAAACTGCCTTGAATGCCTGTTCGCTCAGCCAGTTGCGCCGGATCGCTGGCCACAACTTGCCGGCCAGGCCTCGCTGTGATGTTCATGCTGCCCGACGGTTTGCCGCGAGGCGATCCGGCATGCGAGCCCAACATGCGCCGCACCGCCTGGTTGCCCATCGTGCGCTGCAGGCGCAGAATGAGATCGCGTGGTTCGCGAGGGCTTGCCGCCGCGGGAGAAGGACGGAAAAAGGAGGAGGGAAGGGGTGGTTGAGGCGCGGCCTGCCTTTGAACGAAAATCCTCATCTCCCTTCCTCCGTTTGCAGCAAATCGTTTCATTAATGAACAAATTATCCATCCCTTACTCATGATAGCCGAGATGGGGAGGCTTGTGGATTTAAGCAATTCAGGATAGTGAAGGCCCCGGATCGTCGGCAAAACATGGGACTACAAGACTACAGGAAAATATCGATGCGATTCAAACCAATGAATACACGGCTGCCGTTCATCGATATCATGTCCTTGAAAACTCCGTGGCGCATCATGTCTCGCATCTTGTCTCAAGACCATCATCCGAATGTCCCCGTCCTGGAATCCGTACTGACATGTCCTCGCTGCGGGTGCGCGAAGAAAGAACTGATGCCGACGAACGCATGCCAGTACTATTATGAGTGCAGCGGCTGCAAGGCGCTGTTGCGTCCCCGCCCCGGCGATTGCTGCGTTTTTTGTTCCTTTGGTTCGGTCAAATGTCCTCCGATCCAGGCGCGATCCGCCTGCTGCGAAGGGAATGCCACAAGGCGGTAGCGCAATTTCGCCACTTTGGGCTTGCGTATATAATTGGATACCTGCTTTCGCAGGCATGCTGATTTTTCGCAGATATGACAATCATGACAATCGTTCTGTTTGCCGCTGGATGGCGCTGTTTTTTTGTTTGCCGGACAATGCGGGGGAAAGCAGGAAAGGAGCCTGGGTGAAAGTCGCCGTGTGCAGCGCCCAGTCCTACGACCGCCAGTTTCTGTCGGATGCCAACCGCGACTCCGGCCATGAACTGGCGTTCTTCGATTCGCACCTCTGCCAGGAGACGCGGCAAATGGTGGCGGGATTTCCCGCAGTGTGCGCGTTCGTCAATGACACACTGGATGCCCCGGTACTGGAAGCACTGGCGGGGCAGGGCACGCGCCTGATCGCGCTGCGCTGCGCGGGATTCAATAATGTCGATATTTCAGCGGCGGGCAGGTTTGGGCTCCGCGTGGTACGCGTACCTGCCTATTCGCCGTATTCCGTGGCGGAACATACAGTCGCCCTGATGCTGGCGCTCAACCGCTATCTGCATCAGGCTTACAACCGGGTGCGCAACGGCAATTTCGCGCTGCAGGGGTTGCTTGGCTTCGAATTGCGCGGAAAAACTGCCGGCATCATCGGCACCGGGCATATTGGCAGTGCGGTGGCGCAGATACTGCATGGTTTCGGTTGCCGCCTGATGGCTCACGATCCCCAGCCAAGCGTCGATTGCATCAGTCTGGGCGTTGAGTATGTGCCGCTGGAACAACTCTATGCCGGCAGCGATATCATTACCCTGCATTGCCCGCTCAATCCGCAAACGCATCATCTGATCGACGCCGCGGCGATTGCGCGCATGAAGCGCGGCGTAATGCTGATCAACACGAGCCGCGGCGCGGTCATCGATACCCGCGCGGTGATAGAGGGACTGAAAGCATCCAGGATCGGCTACCTTGGTCTGGATGTCTATGAGCAGGAAGGCGACTTGTTCTTCCGCGATTTATCCGACCAGGTGCGGCAGGATGACGTATTCGAGCGCCTGCTGACATTTCCCAATGTTGTGATCACCGGCCATCAGGGATTCTTTACTGCTGAAGCGCTTGCCAGCATCGCGCGAACCACGTTGCAGAATGTCAGTTTGTTCGAGCGCGAGGGATTGTGCCAGAACGAGGTGACTGTTGAATTGGTACGTGGAGGCTAGGGAAGCGCTGAACAAATCCTCACTGAGCTATGAACCCGCATATGTAATGAATCCGGAAAAAGCGATGCGCCCATATGAATGAAGAATGAATTGCCGCTGCCGGATTACGCTCCACTAATCCGGCCTACGCAACCTGCACGATCCGCCATTCCCACGAGGCTCATCAGTGCTTACCGTTCCGCTGGCTACTGGGTCATGCCGGCGGCGCCATCGGCGGCGACGGGAGGAGGAACAGTGGCCGCAAGCCCGGATAACGCGTTCGATAGCGCATTCGTCCTGCATGTAGATGAGTATTCCGCAGCGCTATCGCAGCTTTTCGCTGCTTCCGGCCATCGGTGCGCGGCATTCATCACGGCATGCAATCCCTTGAGCATGCCGCATGGCCACGAGGAGAACCTTGCGGCTTGCGCCCGGCTGCGAGACAGGCTGATGCACTATTGTGCCCGGCCGGAAGAGATCATCGATGGGGAGAGCAGCGATTCCATCGGCACATGGCCGGGAGAAAAGAGTTTTCTCGTGCTGGGGCTGGATCTGGAAACAGCGATCCGGCTGGGCAGGGAATTCAGGCAGAATGCCCTGGTATGGGCGGACGAAGACGCCATTCCCCGGCTCATCCTGCTTCGTTGATCCTCTGCCAAAATCTTCTCCACTGCCTTTCCTCAATGGAATTTTTGCGTGCTATCATCGCATTGGATTACGCCGCGCAATGCGGTTCCCGAACGCCGCACGGGTGGCTGCCGGGGCTGGCTTCATTTGCACATTCATTCACGGCGTCGCGTTTCATTTCCGCTTTAAAACAGGAATATCCCGATCACCCGATCAACCCGGCGGGGGGCATCCGCGGCGGAGCCGCCGCATAAGGAAGAAGGCGACTTGGAGGCGCCAGGCAGAATCATGGATATCGAGCAATTGAATATCGACCATCGCATCGACGACCAGATCAAGGTTGTCGAAGGTCCCGCCGGCTTTCCTTTCATCAAGGTCAGCAATGACAGTGCCAGCGCCGTCATCTCGGTCTATGGCGGGCAGGTATTATCGTTTCAACCAGCCAATGAGCAGCACAACCTGATGTTCCTCAGCCAGTTGGCCTACTATGCTCCCGGCAAAAGCATCAAGGGGGGAAGTCCTGTTTGCTGGCCCTGGTTTGGTCCGGATCCGGAAGGGAAGGGCCGGCCGGCGCATGGATTTGTGCGCACCCGGTTCTGGGAAGTGATGCACACTGAAGCAATTTCCAGTGAAGAGAGCAAGGTGACACTGGGGCTGGCCGATAGCGCGGAAACGCGGGATATTTGGCCGAACGCATTTATGCTGCAACTGGAAATCACGGTGGGGAAGTCGCTGCGCCTGGAATTGATCACGCGCAATGCTGGCGGCCAGCCTTTTTCGATCACTCAGGCGCTTCATACCTATTTCAAGGTAGGGCATATCAGCCGGATAGCTGTCCTGGGGCTGGAAAATACCGAATATATCGACAAGACCGACAAGGGCGCGTGCAAGCTGCAGACCGGGCCGATCACTATAAACAGGGAAGTGGATCGCATCTACCGTAACGGGAGCAGTGAACTTGTCATCGATGATGCTGCCCTGGATCGCAGGATATGCATTGCTTCCAGAGGTAGTCACACCGCTGTCGTGTGGAATCCCTGGGAGAAGATTTCTGCGGAAATGAGCGATCTCGAGGACGACGATTACCAGCGCTTCGTATGCGTCGAAACAACCAACGCGGATACGGACGTGGCGCAAGTCCTTCCTGATGGAGAAGCGCGGCTGACGGCCACCTACCGGATAGAGCGCGATCTGCCGGACGAATTGAAAGCGCTTCACGTCGAAGGTTAGGGAAGCGCTGAACAAATCTCCGCCGGTGCGGGGTCTGGAATGACGGAGACCTCATACCGGCATGTTCATGATGTCCTGATATGCGGCGACCATCTTGTTGCGCACCTGCAGGGTATATTGCAGGGAAATGTTCGCCTTCTGCAAGGAAATCATGGCATCGGTCAGGTTCGCGCCCGGTGCGCCCATCTCGAAATCCCGTGCAAGCTTGGTAGCATGCTGCTGGGTATGATTGACCTGGTCCAGCGATTTTTTCAGAACGCTGGTGAAATCCACGCCGACGCCCCCAGCCCCTCCTATCCCTCCCTGCGCTTCATTCACTCCTGCTGAAGCTATCCTGGAAGCGGAAAGCGGGGCAGGCCTGCCTGCTGCCAGCGCGGCTCCTGCTTTCAACTGCGCAAGCATTGAATCCATCTTCGATACATCCATGATGCGGCCTCCGCTGTCGTTCACGCTATTGCTGGTTGTTGCATGGCGGCACAATAGCAGTGCCTGCGGCTGTCCCTTGCAATGAAAAGCACCGCAAACCCGCCTCTTTTCCCTGCTTTGATATCCCCGCGAATATTGATAATGCAGTCATTTACGAGCGCAGCGATATCGCAATAGCCGAGCATGGAATTCAGCATCGATTTATTTCTGATTCATATCCAGTCAATTTCGAAGGGGAGAACGTCATGGCGGTAGGGGCGGAAGCGGTAGCGATAAGCGCTTCACAAGTTGCGAGCAGCCCGTTGGGCATGCTGGGCAGGTTGTCCAGCCAGCAAAAACTGGGATTGATGCTGGCTATTTCCGCCATTGTCGCGTTGCTCGGCGGCGGCTGGATGTGGAGCCGGACCCCGGACTACAAAGTGCTGTTCAGCAATGTTTCCGACCGCGACGGCGGTGCGATCATCGCTTCGCTGCAGCAAATGAACGTTCCCTACAAGTTTGTGGAAGGTGGGGGCGCCATCCTGGTTCCGGCCAGCGAGGTGCATGATGCCCGTCTCAAGCTGGCTTCGCAGGGGCTGCCCAAGGGTGGGCTGGTGGGGTTCGAACTGATGGAAAACCAGAAATTCGGGACGAGCCAGTTTCTCGAACAAGTCAATTTCCAGCGCGCGCTGGAAGGCGAGCTGGCCCGCTCGGTCCAGTCCCTGGCTGCCGTCAGCAGCGCGCGGGTTCACCTCGCCATGGCAAAGCAATCGGTGTTCATGCGCGAGCAACAGAAACCAAGTGCTTCCGTACTGGTGAATCTTTATCCAGGGCGCACCCTCGATCCGCAGCAGGTGAACGCTGTCATGCATCTGGTTTCCAGCAGCGTCCCGAATTTGCCGATCAAAAATGTCACTGTCGTGGATCAGAACGGCGCCCTCCTGAGCAAGCTGGATGAGTCGAACCCATCCACAGGTCTCGACCCGAATCAGCTGAAATACTTGCACGACCTGGAGCAAAGCTACGTAAAGCGCATCGAGGCGATCCTGATTCCCATCGTGGGGCTGGAAAACGTGCGGGCGCAGGTGACGGCGGACGTGGATTTTGCTCACACCGAGCAATTGGCGGAACTGTACAAGCCCAATCAGGATCCGGCGAACTCCACCCTGCGCAGCCGTCAGACTTCCGAATCGACGACCGTGGCGGGACAGGTTGACGGCGGCGTGCCCGGCGCGCTTTCCAATCAGCCTCCGAGTCCCGCAACCGCACCGATCACCACCGCGGCTGCCAAGTCCGCCAACGGCCCTCAGTCCGGCGCGGCCGGCACCGCCCCCGCAGGCGGGCAGGGCACCCCCGCGCCTGTCAATTCGCGCAAGGATGCAACGACCAACTACGAGGTGGATAAAACGATCCAGCACGTGCGCAAGCCCGTGGGGGGAATCAAGCGCCTGTCGGCTGCCGTGGTCGTCAACTACCGCCGCGTCACGGATGAAAAAGGAGACGTGACCACCCAGCCCCTGAATGAAACGGAGAAGGCGCAAATCACCGATCTGGTGAAGGATGCCATGGGATTCAACAAGGAGCGCGGAGATACGCTGAGCGTAGCCAACAGCCCCTTCACCGACCTGGCGCGGGAAGAGGTGCCGGAACTGCCGCTGTGGAAGCAACCTGAAGTCATCGATCTTGCCATGCAGGGCGGAAAGCTTCTGCTGATCGGATCACTCATCCTGTACCTGGTCCTGGGCGTGCTTCGCCCCGCGCTGCGGCGCATGAGCCAGCCGGCAGACCAGCCGGTTCCGGCGCTGGCGGAAGAGGGAGATAAGGAGGACGAACCCATTTCACTGACGGATGAATTCAGGCAGGCCCAGCTTTCCCGAAATGAACAAAACCTGATGCTGGCGCGCCAGCTGGCGAAAGATGATCCGAAAGTCGTGGCGGGCGTGGTCAAACAATGGGTAACCAGCCATGAATGAAGAAGGCATACAGAAAAGCGCCATCCTGCTCCTGTCACTGGGGGAAGATGAGGCGGTGGAAGTTCTCAAGCATCTCAGCCCGCGCGAGGTGCAAAAGGTGGGCACCGCCATGGCGAAACTCAAGAACGTCAGCAGGGACCAGGTGGACAGCGTCATCACCGATTTTTGCATGCGGGCCTCGGATAAGCTTGGCACGCTGATCATGGATCCCGAGAATTATGCGCGCGCGGTTCTTCATCGCACGCTGGGGGAAGAGAAATCCACTGACATCATCAGCCGCATTCTCGAAGGCAGCGACACCAGCGGCATAGAGGGTCTCAAATGGGTGGATTCGCCCTCCGTCGCCGAGCTCATCCGGGCGGAGCATCCGCAAATCATCGCCACCATCCTGGTGCACCTGGATCGCGACCAGGCAAGCGAAATCCTGGGAGAATTTCCCGAGCAGATGCGCAACGATGTGCTGCTGCGCATCGCAACGCTGGAAGGAATACAGCCTTCGGCGCTGCGGGAACTCAACGACGTGCTCACCGATCTGCTGTCGGGTAGCGAAAGCCTGAACAAAAGCCCGGTCGGAGGCATCCGCACGGCTGCCCAGATCATCAATTTCATGGGTAGTGCCGCTGAAACTTCGGTGCTCGACAACCTGCGCGAGCACGATCCGGAATTGGCGCAGAAGATAATGGACCAGATGGTGGTATTCGAAAACCTGCTTGATATCGACGACAGGGGAATCCAGCTGGTGCTGCGCGAAGTTCCCAGCGAAACGCTTGCCGTTGCATTGAAGGGAGCACCCGAGGATCTGCGTGAAAAAATATACAGGAATATGTCGAGCCGGGCCGCGGAAATATTGCGCGAGGATCTGGAAGTGATGGGGCCGGTCAGGGTAAGCGCCGTGGAGGCGCAGCAGAAGCACATACTTCAGATCGTGCGGCGCCTGTCTGAGGAAGGCACCATCATCTTCCGCGGCAAGGGCGAGGAGACCTACATTTGATGAGCATCTTCGGTGTAGGCCGATGCGCGTCGATATCGTTATCGAAGTAACAAAGGTTGAACAGCCATCATGATCAATAATATTATCCCGCGAAAAAAACTGGCCACGTATCAGCGTTGGCAGATGGACGCGCTGGACGATCCCTTTTCTACCGCGCCCGGACCGCGGCCGGACCAGCAAAGCGCTCCGCCGCCGGCGGCTGTTCTGCCCACGGTGGAGCAGATTGAAAGAATCAACCGCCAGGCGCAGCAGGAGGGTTATGCCGCAGGGTATGAGACAGGCATGAAGGCCGGACACGAAGCGGGCTATGAGATCGGCCGCGGGCGCGCGGCGGAGGCGGCGGCCAGCCTGCAGGCGCTGCTAAGCGGGTTCAGCCAGGCGCTGGCGCAGGCCGACCAGAACATTTCCAGCGAATTGCTTGCCCTCGCGCTGGACCTTTCCCGGCAAATGGTGCGCGAGGCGTTGCGGGTCAAGCCAGAGATCGTGCTGGCGGTAGTGCGTGAAATCATTCGCGAGGAGTCGGCGTTCGGACAGCCGCCCCAGATTTCCCTGCATCCTGACGATGCCGCGCTGGTGCGCGAGCACTTGAACCAGGAGCTCAACGATTGCGTGATCAGCATTGATCCGCAACTGGAGCGCGGCGGCTGCCGGATCAGGACGGGCAACAGCCATGTCGACGCCACGCTCCAGAGCCGCTGGCGGCGCATCGCGCAGACGCTGGGACAGAACAGCGGGTGGCTGGAATGACCATGCCCGCCGCTATGCAATCCCACCCGGAACAGTGGGGCAGCTTTCTCAAGAGCTGCGGCAATGCCGTAGCAGCCACGGAACCCTTCCAGCGCTCGGGCAGCCTGACCCGCGTTGCCGGGCTGGTGATGGAAGCGGTGGGCCTGCGGCTCGCGGTGGGCAGCGGATGCACTGTGCTGATGCCCAACGGCAACCAGGTGGAGGCAGAGGTAGTCGGTTTTCACGGGGACCGGCTGTACCTGATGCCGACCGATGACATCTTCGGGCTGAGTCCTGGCGCCAAGGTGATTCCCTGGGAGAGCGCGTCGATACTTCCGGCTCCTGGCGCACCGGAACTTCCCCGCCGCCGCGCATCCGACCGTGTGCGGCACTTCCCGGTGGGGGAGGGTCTGCTGGGGCGGGTAGTGGATGGCGCGGGACGCCCCCTGGACGGCCTTGGCCCGCTCAGGGCCGCGCGGGAAGCCCCGCTTGCCAACAAACCCGTCAACCCGCTCGACCGGGAACCCATCCGCCAGGTACTGGACGTGGGCGTGCGCGCCATCAACGCGCTGCTTACCGTCGGGCGAGGACAGCGCATGGGCCTGTTTGCCGGATCCGGCGTGGGAAAAAGCGTGCTGCTGGGAATGATGGCGCGCTATACCAGCGCCGATGTGATCGTGGTGGGATTGATCGGAGAACGAGGGCGGGAGGTCAAGGAATTCATCGAGCAAAGCCTGGGTCCAGAGGGGCTGGCGCGTTCGGTAGTCGTGGCGGCGCCAGCGGATACCTGGCCGTTGATGCGGCTGCAGGGCGCTTCCTATGCCACCTCCATCGCGGAGTATTTTCGCGATCAGGGAAAAAATGTCCTGCTGATCATGGATTCGCTGACCCGCTATGCCATGGCGCAACGCGAAATAGCCCTGGCGATCGGCGAACCCCCGGCGACCAAAGGCTATCCGCCGTCGGTGTTCGCCAAACTGCCGCAACTGGTGGAGCGCACCGGCAACGGCGCCAGGGGAGGCGGCTCGATCACCGCATTCTACACAGTCCTGACAGAAGGGGATGACCAGCAGGACCCGATTGCCGATTCCGCGCGTGCCATTCTGGATGGGCACGTGGTGCTGTCGCGCCAGCTTGCCGAAAGCGGCCATTATCCCGCCATTGACATCGAAGCCTCGATCAGCCGCGCCATGACCAGCCTGATTTCGCCCGAATATTTCGAGCAGGTGCGGGTTTTCAAGCAACTCTATTCACGCTACCAGCGTTCACGCGACCTGATCAGTGTCGGCGCCTATGCGCAGGGGAGCGATCCGCT
>Ga0209935_1003688_pt1 | contig 15298 bp, 27 predicted proteins | sample ThiBio_1000_plan_2_FD_183958 | JGI IMG/M metagenome (GOLD analysis project Ga0209935, IMG submission 183958) | Wastewater bioreactor microbial communities from Cape Town, South Africa - Thiocy_cont_1000_plan (SPAdes) | ecosystem: Engineered > Bioreactor > Thiocyanate-remediating >... | reverse complement strand
AGCCTCTCGGCCTCGGGCGGCACCTCCACGAGATCCTGACCAATGTACTCGACCGAAACCTCGGGGCCATTGATGCCAGGAGGCCCGAGGTCCATGCTGGCACGAGGGGCGCTGCCGGCGCCGCTGCCGCTGCGTCCGGCCGAGGCGGCTGCCGCTGCGTCGCTGCGCTGCTGTCGGCGCACCTGCTTCTCGAGCTTCGAGCGCCCGCCCATGGCGCTCGCGAGCCGCTTCATGGTGCGTGTGGTGCCCGCCGCTCACGCGGTACGGTGCACGAGGGCAGCGTGTTTGCGTGTGTGCGGTCGAGAGGTCGATCGAGAGAGAGGTCGATTGCACGAGAGAGCGAGGGAGCGAGAAGGTCGACGCTGCAGTTCTGCAGGTCCGAGTAGTGGTGGGGTGGATTGAGCGGATGGATGGGTGGATGACTGATGGATGTGGAGTGAGGCGAGGCGATGAACTGAGGCAGCAGGATATCGGTATCAGATGGATGGGCGGCGTGGGTGGGCGACCTTGCCAATGGCACGAGCACGAGAGGAGAACAACACGAGGGCGAGTACTGCTGCGACCTCAGCGACCACTACTGCAACCTCCTCCTGTTGTTGTCGGAAGGAAGCAAGCCGCTCCTCCTCTCTCACAATCTCTCGCCCCTACCCGTGTGCCACGACCTCCCAACCAGCAGCGAGGCCCACCAGCAAGGGCTGCAGCCCTTCTCCAGCCCTATTCCCTCCCGCCAGCAGGAAGGCTCCGCAGCAAAGTCGCAGCAGCAGCTCCTCTTCTGCGCGCGCGCAATAAAACGAGCAAACTCCGACGAGTGACCAACAAATTTCACCGTCCAAAGCGCAAATCTCACTCTCTTGTATCCGTCCAAACCGAAAATCTTCGCTCTTTCGCTTTTGACTCATTCCTTCCTCCTTCGATCGATTGTTGCTTGTTCGCTCAAACGCACACGCATTCACACACGCAAGAGCTCCTTGAAACAGCGAGGCCTCACGACAAGCACGTACCTCGTCGTGTCGGCCACAACAGAGGATGCTCAAGAAGAAGCAGCACATCAAGGTCTACTTGCACAATCTCAAGGACTCCAAGAAGGTCTCGGTCAAGGTACGCGAGCACCACACCACGCCACACGCACCACACGCTCATGATCTGATGTCTACGAGCTGCACTCGCTCGGCTATGTGGGCTGGCAGTCGAATTCTACCGTGTTGGACATTGTGCGGTCGGCCGCCAAGAAATGGAAGGTCGAGAACCCGCTGCACTACTCGTTGTCGCTGCTCGAGAACCCGGCTGCTGTCGGTACGTGCGCCTGCTCCTGCCGCGCTGCGCCCTTGGTTCTACGCCTGTCCACAGCGCTCTCGCACGGATTCAGCGCGTTTGGGGAGATATCGTTGGTGATATTGATGAGTGGCGTGTGGGGCGCTGTATGCGAGCAGCACAGGAGCTCGATGATGATCTGTTCTACAGCGACATCAAGCTGCAATGGCCTGGCGACACTGTGCTCTTCATGCTCACTCGCTCTGCACGAGCCAAGTCCATTAGTCTAAGGTATCCATCCCTCGCAATCCAATTCAATCCAATGAGATGCCAGCCGAATGACACCTCGTGCGATACGAGCAGCTTGGGTCAACTGCCGACGCCTGCATCGGGAGCCGCTGCTCGTGCTCCATCGATGACGCTCTCGAACTCGACGCCGCTGTTGGGGCTCGGTATCGGCAGCCTCTCGAACGTCGCACAACGCAATACGCCTTCCTCCTCCTCGTCTTCTTCGTCAGTTGCCGCCATGATGCAGCCGACCCCAAGCAACGATCTCTACCCCAACCTCGACAACCCGCAGCAATACCAGCAACATCAACAACAGCAGCACATGAGCTCGATGACGATGATACCGGGCGGTGCTCCAGTCGATAGGAGGCTCTCGATGCTGCAGACCCCAATGCTAGGATCGCCAGCATCGGCCGTCTCCTCCTCGTCCTCGTCGTCGCTGTCGGGATTCGGACACGCACTCGCAGACGAAGCCACCTACTCGGCGATGACCGGCTGCTCGCTGCGCACTCCTGGAGCCTCTGTCATGGTGCGCCACGTCATCTCTCGCGCTGAAACTGCATGATCTTCGTCTGACTGAGCTCGAGAACAGGAACCCAAGAGCGCCGCGATCCTCGATGCGTGCAACATGCAGTTGTTCGAGAACCCTGCGCGAGAGGCCCACATTCGGCAGGCGCTCAACTGCTCGCTCGAGCACACGGTCATCGCCGCTGTCAACGAGTACCTCCGCTGGTACGAGAAACGAGAGGCTGCCCTCTCTCAAGCCAAGGAGGCCCAGTGGGTCGAGGAGCTCGCCAAGACCCAATCACAGCGCCCGAGCCTCCCTGCCAACGCCACACCAGTGGCTGCGTCACCATTGGTGCCCGCGCAGCCTCGTCCCATCTCGCAGCCTGTTCTACTGCCGCAAACGCAAACGAATCTGCCTCTCAACCCAGCTACCTCCTCTGGCTCGTTGCTATCGATGCCTGGAGCCATCGAACCTCAGCCACGAACACTGTCGTATGCGAGCGACGCATCCATGTACCCATCCTCCTCGTTGTTGCTTCAGCAATCGCTGCCACAACCACAGCCACCAGCCTACCAACCTCCGCCCCTTCCCGATATTATCCAACAATCGCCTGAGCTGAGGAATCTGTGTACCATCGATCGCTTTGAACCTGCGCGTGTACTATCGGCCATTAACGAGCTCGGTACCACCGACGTCTCCAAGGTATCAAGCAGCCCTTTTGAACGATTGAACGATTGGTTGAACGAACGGTTGATTGACTGGCTGGCTGGTTGGTTGGTATGTACGCGAACAGATCAAGCAGCTCGTACAAGACTGGACAGCATTCGAATCGATGGGCTTCCCTCCGTCGTTGGTGCGGGGCATCATCTCAGTACGTCTATTTCTTGGCTCTGCGCAACCCATACCTTGTTTGCAGTGCGGCTAATGTTTCGCCTGCCTCTTGAAGATCCACCGCGACACCGAAGCCCGCATCGCATGCCTCGAGGCGGCACAGCAGCTAACATCCAACGGGTTCTCGGAGGACGAGATCTTTAGCAGCATGCAGTTGTTCCCGTCGGCACAGGAGGCGTCAGACTTTTTGGTGCGCGCGCGATCGCTGGTGCGCATGGGCTACCAAGCGACGACAGCCAAGCAAGCGCTGCTGCTCAACGAGCTCGACCTCGACGCCGCACTCAAAGAGCTTGGCCCTCCTTGAGCTGCTGCTTCTCCGACCTCTGTTCTGTTCTGTTATGTGTCTCGGCGTGTACTGTGTAATGAATGAATGAACCTCTAGTAATGGTATTGAATGAACCTTGACAGTAATGGTATCCAGCATCGTGGTTGGTTTGTTGGCCAAGTGATCGCTCGTCGTGTCCGCACACCAGGCCGAATTCGCGGAGCCAACTCGACACGCACCAGCAGCGGACCCATCCTCGCAAGCTCCCTGCCGCACCCTCACTCGATATAAACCCAGGTCCCAGCCTTACCCACCCAACCCAACGCAACCCATCCAGTCCAACCAAGAAGAAGAAGGAGCTCGATAGTGAGCCCCCGGCACCACCATCACACGCTCCCGCACAGCATTCATTACCCGCCAAACCGACAGCCAACGATCGAACTACGGTCCTCATGGTTCATCATTCGTTGTTGCCTCCCTCTCAAGCACACCTCCACCACCACGCTCCCACCACACCAACTTCAACACCCACCTCCTCCTCCTCCTCTTGGATGGACGCGTTCTCGAACCTCCGTCAACTCCACGAGGCCGCTGCTCGCAACGATGTAGCAGAGATTCGCTCGCTCGTTGAGACACACTCGCTCAACGTCAACGACATCATCGACTCGCATCTGTACACGCCTCTCGCTCGAGCCGCGGCGCAAGGCTTCAACGAGGCCGTGGCCCTCCTGTTGTTGTTGAACGCTGACCCACACATCCAAGACGCCACTGGCTCTACGCCGCTTCATATCGCTGCTCGTCGAGGCCACGCCGAGATCGTGGAGCAGCTTCTCGCCTACAACGCCGACCGCACCGTCCGCAACGTACGCCCTGGACACGAGACACGGCTGTGTTCCTCTCCATGCATTCTTGATTCGACTCTGTTCTTTGGTACTGATACACTGTCTCGGACCCGCACAGACCGACAATAAGACGCCCGCCGACGTCGCAAGCTCGGCGGCCATTCGACAGCTGATCGAGAACCATGGTACGCTCGTTCGCTCGTTCACTCACACTCACACGGCTGCGACCGCGTTCTTCAACTCGCTTCTGACGCAACCGACTCCCTGCGACCACAGTCTACCGAGCGAGGTCCGGTTCGAATCCACGTCCAGCACAACCAGCGCCTCTGAAAGTCCTGCCTGTCGCGCCGACGACCATCACTCCTGCTCCTGCCAATGATCCGGTTCAAGAGATCCTCCACCAGCAGCACCAGTACCAGCAGCACCTCCAACCCGTGAGCCAGGCGACTCTGCCAGTAATCGTCACTGTTCCAATGACGCACCAAGCACCTCTGCTGCCCCAATCGATCACAACCGTGCACACGGACACCAACACGGTGACCGTGGGCAACACTGCTGCTACCACTGCTACTCCCGCCACTGCTACCACTGCTACCAACACCACCACGAGCAAGAAGCCCGGTTCGATCGTATCCGATCAGTCGAAAGTGATCGACCAGCTCTTGGAAGCCGTGTCCAAGGCCGAGGAATCGCTCGCTGACCTCTCTCAGAAGCAGATCAAGCTCACGAACGAGAATCAGATCCTCTTGCATGATAAGGAGCAGCTCGTGCAGGAGTGCCTCCTCAAAGCACGGCTTTATGAGGAGACCGCACAGGCACTCGACCAGACGAGAGCCGAGCGAGACAGCCTGCGAATCGAGAACAACAAGCTCGTCAGCGATAACCTGCGACTCAACAAGGAGCTCGAGCTCGCCAACGCCGAACGAGCCAGGCTCCAAGCCGAGCTCGATGGGCCCAGTCTCCGGAGCTCTGGAGGCATCACGATCGATCCCTCACAAAAGGAGCAAGCACAACAGTACATGCGCGCCAACAACATCGACCTCGCCGAGATCGAGACTCGCGCCAGTCAGTCGACCTGACCCAACCACCACTCGACCCACTCTCCTGTTGTACCACTACTGTAGTCGTCGCACTTGTCGTTACTATTGTCACTGCTACTGCCCCTTCTATATTGCTGCTGCTGCTGCCGCTGTCGCCATGGTGAGAGCTTACCCGCAACCGATCCAAGCAGCTTGGCGTGCTTGCTCACTCGTTGTTCGTGGCTGCGGTGCCTCAGTCTGCCGCGTCGTTCCGGCCTATCCATACATTGAATACTTCGAACCCAACCACCTGAGAATCAATTCCATTCCACGGTCATGGCTTGCGAGACAGTCACGTACTCTCCAACTGCCCGAGCCAACCAACCACCCAACGGTCTAAGCGATTAATCGCCTGTGAGAAGTGATCGTCGTATCCAGCAGGAACCACAAGACCGATCGATCACACAAACCAAATCTCCAAGCTACTACCGATACAAAGAAGGTCTCCACACATGATAGCTAGCAAGATCGACCTTGGTTCGAGCGAGTGGGCGAACGAGCAGGGTCACGAGAGGGCCGAGAGCAATAGAGCGGAAGAGCTCGAACCCGTTGAGAGACTGAGAGCGAGTGTCGCTCAGTTGCTTGGTGCTCGCGTGGTGGTCGGTGGCTCGTGGCTCGTGGCTCGTGGCTCGTGGCTCGTGGGTCTGATAGGTAGGAGCGAGTGTTGCACGGCGAGCCACGTCTAGGGCCTTGAGGAGGGGGACACGAGGAGTCCCTCCCCAAACACGAGAGCGCCAATGTCGTCGGCGTCGTTGCCGCGATCGTTGTCGGAGGTTCTCGACGAGGACGACGCCGAGGAGGAGGTGCCGCAGCTCAAGATCGGCAACTACGTACGAGATCCATCGAATCGAATCGAACTCGAGATCGATGAACGCAATTGATGACGGTGTGGCGGATACCAGATCCTCGGCGGACAGCTCGGCAAGGGAGCGTATGGTCGAGTGTACAAGGCGCTCAACGCTCACACCGGGACCTTCGTGGCCGTCAAGGAGCTCCGTCTCGCGCCCACTGGCGAGGATCTACCACGTATCAATGTATATATTGATAGATAGATACATAGATTGATAGATAGATACTCTCCCCAATGATGACCACAACCACACGAGCTCATTACTTGATTGATTGGATATCGCGATACGTTGATATCTCGAACGATTGGACATGGATCAGCGCGAGATCGACATGATGATGCATCTCGAGCACGAGAACATTGTGCGCTACATCGATCACTATCAACCATCGCCATCGTCCATCTACGTCGTGTTCGAATACGTCGAGAATGGATCGTTGCTCGATGTCGTACAACGATTCGGTCGCTTTCCAGAACGACTGGCTGCGTGCTTCATTGCTCAAGTGTGCCACGCTCTCGTGTACCTCGCGTCGAGGAACATCGTACATCGCGACATCAAGGGTACTACTCTAGCGATCATCTCCTCCATGATCAAGCGACCCATCGACCCATCGATTGTTGATGCTGTCCCTCGTGTAGCTGCCAACATCTTGATCACCAACAGCGGGATCGTGAAGCTCGCCGACTTTGGAGTGGCCACCAATGCCTGTCATCGTGAGAGTATGAGATTGGCCGGAATGCACTCCGGCTACGGCAACACCAACGCCGATGTTGATGATGATAACGACGCCTACGACGTTGCTGGATCTCCATTCTGGAGTACGTTCTGCGAGATCGAGATCGAACGATTCCATTCGAACTGCGACATTCGTTCATTCGTACACATTCGAATGTATCCGACATACTAAACGAATGCATCGAATGGATCGACCATTTGTGACAGTGGCACCTGAGGTATTCGAAGGTGAGGCAGCATCGACCGCCTCCGATATCTGGAGCATCGGCGCGACGGTGATCGAGCTCATCGAAGGAGCTCCGCCATACTCGGGCTTCTCGGCGCTCGCTGCAATCTTCCATCTGCTCGAGGATCCCCATCCTGAGCTGCCACCCGATGCCTCACCGGTATGACGATCTCGACACGATCAATGATGCGCATCTTCGTCAGTGATCAATTCAATGTCGCCCTGCTCGCTTCGACTGACCCTATGGAATGGGCTACATTGCTAGCAACTTCGGAACTTCCTCCTCTCGTGCTTCCAAAAGGATCCGAGCGCTCGAGCAACGCCAGCCGAGCTCCTCGAGCATGAGTGGATTCGCATGCACACCAATCGACAGGTTCCAGTACGTGGTCTCGATCATCGACGAGTGTCTGGCACTTGCACCGAACTGCCTCTCCTCTAACGCCGCGGCGATGGTCGAGCACAGCTTGCACAAATGGCACCGGCGCCTCGATGCAGCTTCAACGATCTCACCAAGGAGCTGAAGCGTACCCAGCGCAAGTCCAAAGTTCGCTCGATTGCGAGTCTGCGAGCGACCGCGTCGTTGCGGCGCTTCATTCATGAGTCACCGACCGTCGATCCGATCCTCAAGGCAAAGATTCCTCGCACATCGACCTCCGAGGACGTACGACCGTCCATCTTTGCCATATCGTTCACACAAGACTCTTCGACCGATCTGTCGGGCTCCACTGCAACGCCGCAGCCACCTCAACCTTCTACAGCCACTGCGAGTCCTTCCGTACCAACGGTAGCCGTGACGGCACCGACGCCGATTTCGCCAACGCTGCGGCCTTCACTCATCGTGACGCAGACATCTCCTCGACAAGCTCTGTCACCTCTCGCACTCACGACTCCCACATCGACACTGCGAGCGGCGCGTAACGAGCTCGAGTTTGCGGCGCACACGCCATCGCTACTGTCGCCCGCTCGCCGCGTGGCGCCGTTACTCATCAAGCGCATGAGCCTTCGCGATACCAAGGAGGTACTCGCCAAGAACGAGAGTGTCATGGCATGGGCGACCTCTACCAACAACGTCTCGGAGCTCCAGCGAAAGATTGTCGAACAACAAGAGCAGATTGGTATGACTGACCACGGCTGGGGCGATGGCAGTGGTACTCACTGAGTCGGTGTCGCTCGCCTCGTAGCTATGCTGATGGCCTTGGCCACCAATGCCACTGATGACTTGCAACAAAGTTCTTCGCGTTTGGAGGCCTTGGAAGAGGAGCTCGAGTCTCGTCGTCTTGGAGAGGAACGACTGCGAGAGATGGTGACACTGCTCGAAGACAGCTACATTCAGCTGACATCGGACTTGAAGCTCGCCAAGACGATCTACGGCTCGTTGTCGATCGACTCGCTCAAGAACGCCACTCGTGGTGTCTTCTACATTAAGCGTACGTGGCGTGGAAGCATTGTCGCATCGTAATTGTGGCGCTCACACGCTCTATCCATTCATGTTTGCCATCGACCTGTAACGTAGACTCGGCCATGTTCTCGGACCGATGGAAGAAGCGCCTTTGTGTCTTGAAGGCAAACTTCTTGTTGCTGTATCGACCAGAGGAGGTACACGCTTGCTGCTGCATACTGCTCGCACTGAATCAGCTTCACCTAACGAACGTGAGCGGCATGGTGTAGCGCGATGAGCCAGCAGATGTGATTCGCCTTGGTCGTGGAGTGTTGGTCGAGCCACAAGCAGGCGCTCATTCCGGCAGACGATTCTGCATCAAGCTCACTCCTGCGTCGGGTAAGCGTGCGGTCATGATATCCGCTGCGTCCGAGAAGGCCATGACCAAGTGGATGATGGCTTTCGGCTTCTCATTGGAGTGGCACGACATTGACGGTCTGAGCAAGGCCGATCGAGACGACGAGGACGCCTCCGTGCCTTCGCAGTCGTTCTCCTCGTCGTCTTCCGGTGCCTTGGCGACGTCAAGCTCCTCGTCATCGTCGTCATCGTCGTCGTCAGCTGACATTAGTATCGCTGCTCAGCAGAATCGCTCCAGCAGTAACGTTCCCTTATCACCACGCCTCGTCTGCTCGGACCCAGGGCTTGCTCGCAACGAGTAATGCCCACGGCCACGTCGACTCTTGTTGTTGTGTTGTGTTGTTAGTTTGTTTTGTTAGAGAATCCTGGCTTGGTGTTGGTTGGGGTGGTGCTGGTAGTGTGGATGTGTTAGTATCCAATGTATGCAATCCATTACGTTCGAAATACAACGAGGCATATGTCGTTTCTTTGTAAGCCGAGCACACGAATAAGCAGAATAGTGGAACGAGTGTATTGGTGGCATTGAGGAGGAGTTGTGAACGAACGAATGAATGAATGCTCGATGCATTGGAGCTGCGAGAGCAAACGAACAGGAAAATCGCTACGATACGATACACGATCACGAGGGAACGATCATACGAATAAATATCTAGGTTTGCGTATGGTGCGCGATGAGGAGTGCGTGATGAGTGCGTGAGTAGAGAGAGAGAGAGAGAGAGAGAGAGAGAGAGAGAGAGATTACGCTCGTGTATACGGCTAAGCAACGATAACTGAATGGAATAGATAGATGGCAGCGCAATGACAACGTGTGGTGCGAGTGAGTGTTGCCTAAGAGCCTCCTCCATAGCGCGAGAGCGTTCCGCGCTCCCAAGCCGTCGGTGGCTGGTGCGTGGTGCTTGACGAGTGGGAGTTTGTGGGAGCTGCCGCTTGTTGTTGTTGTTGTTGTTGTTGTTGTGGGGCTACTACCGGTGGCGGTGCAGCAGTTGGTGGCGATCCGACAGTTGGCGGCGATCCGACCGGGGTAGTACAAGGACTGGCGGTGGTGGTGGTGGTGGTCGTAATGGGAGACGTCGCAGGTGGTGGGAGACTCTGCAGTGGTGCCGGCAGCATGGCTTTGGGCCTGCGATCGAGTGTGGGTGATGCAATACCAGGCAACGAGGTGGACGGCGAGCTCGCTGACGAGGCCGCCGTATCCTTTGGCGGGGCCGAGGCCAGCGAGGCTGTTAGGAGTGACGCAGCCGCACCGCTCATGCCTGATGCACCAGGAGGCGACACTGGTGTTCCGGGCAACGACGCTACGTCCGAGGTTGGCGACGTGGAAGAGATTGACGTCGGTGGTGAGGTGGCCGGAGAGGCAGTGTGAGATGTGGGCGTCGAGCCGGTAGACGACGGCGTGGCGGCCGAGGCCGGCGTCGAGCCATTGGAGGTTGGTGTGACGCCCAACGACGGGCTGACGGCTCCAGAGCCGATAGCGATCGGCGCGCTCGTGGATTGAGGAGCCGCAGTTGGCGGCACAATGACCGTGCTCGACGACGCCTCGCTCGCTGGGCGGGGTGCGGCGGTGGGTGCGCCGGCCATTTGAGTGGCGCGACCGAGCATGGTGGTGGCTCGCGGCGAGTACGAGTACAAGGTCGACAAGCTGCTACTGATGCCTTGGAGCGGGAAGGCGAGCGCGCGCGACAGCGTCCACGTTCGCACTCGCTGTGGTCGCTCGGGTTGTATCGGTGCCTGTGACTGCCCGGAAGGACTGCCACCAATGATCGAACCAACGAACGCCGACTCGTCGACCGGAAAGTCGCGCAACAGATTGTCGAGCGCTGCCGTCATGGTGCGAGCGTCACCGAGATCCTCTTGCCATAGCGCTCCGTCGCACAGATCGATGGCAATCGGTGGCGCATGATCGACCGACGGTTCGACGCGCAGCGTTGGCGATGAGGAGGAGGACGACGAGCTGCCACGAAACTCGGCCGACGCGCTCGGAAGCTCGAGCTCCAAGCCGCCGACGGCATTCGCGTGGGTCGTGATCTCCGAGTAGAAGAGACGCAGCGTGTACAAGAAGGTGTGGAAGGCGTTGTACTTGGCTCGCGATACCAGCTGCTGTGCGCACGCCAAGAGTGGCACTGGCACGTCGAAACCCGAGTGCTCGTTGAGGAACAGATGCAAGGTCACGAGCAGCGACTCGAGCTCAGTCTCGGTCACCTCACGACACACGATCTCGGGCTCGACGTCGCCCACCCACACAAAGGATCCCGGATCCATGAGGCGCTCGACAACCACGGTCTCGTGCTCCGAGCCCGGCGACTCGGTCTCCTCGTCGGTTGCCAGCGACGAGTTCGAGCTCATGCCCTTGGCTCGACGAATCGCACGAGCCGAGATTCCCACGCGACGAGCATGCCACGCAACAGCTGGGTTTTGTGGCGTCGATGCATCAGAGCCGCCACCGCTGCTGCCGCCGCTACCATCGGAGCTGCCTCCGCTGCTGGTCATTGTCGCGCCGCCACTGGATGACGAAGCCTCCGAGGCGCCTGACGACGAGTCGGATGCGGCAACAATGGGCTTGCGTTGGCGCGTTTGCAAGAACAGCCAATGCGAATCGAGCTCGCACTTGACACTGCGAATATGCGACGGCGAGTCGTCGCCATATCGCTCGGTAGCGACTTTGGAGTACACCTCCAATAGCACATCGATCGGTGTCGAGAGACGCGAGATCTTGATGGTCTTGTACGAGGTAATGTTGCCCATAATACCGATGCGCAAGAAGCCATTCTCGTTCGCCGCCTGCGTGGATCAAACAATCGTCAGTACCTAGAATACCGACCGCACATCGAGAACTCTCTCTCTCTCTCGCGAACATACCCCTGTACGAATGCGCATGCGAACAACTTGATGCAGATCTTCTTCGGATGCAGCCCTCAAAGCCAACACAGCTGGCTTGCTTGTATGATCGGCAAGATACAACTACACAAATGATTCGTCATTAGTAAACCTTGACACGAGAGAGAGAGAGAGAGAGAGAGAGAGAGAGAGTTGAGCATACAGCTGGATCATTGGGCATCAACAAGGTGAATGATCCATCATCGTTTTGAATGTAGAGCCACTGATTTTGGTACTCGACGCGTACACGGGCCATCACATCGTCGGAGACGCTGCCATACGTTTCGGTGCCGAGCTTCATCAGAAGCTTCGTATAGCATTCCTCGCAGGTAGCGTCGTTCGTGATCTTGATGGCTTTCGTGGTGCCCTTGGATGAGACAAAGATGCGTACCAAACGCATCGAAGTGTCTCGCAGTATCTTGGCGTCGCGAACCCTGTTGTATTGGTGCAGTTGATTGCGTTAGCGAGGTGGCGCTTGGTGCGTGACAGGCAGCGCACATGCTGGGCGTACTTCTTCAGGGTAGCTTCGTCCTCGATGCGAACGAACCAAATCGAATAGGTGGGCACCTTGGCACCCACCCACACCAGCTCATCTCCTTCAAGGAGAATCACCCCAGGCTCTGTGGGGTCGAACACAGGAAGATCCTCGGATTTCGAGGGTCCTGATGGTGCCGTTACCGTCGTACTCGAGCTTCAGAAGCCATATGGTGAGTTACTTGCTCTTCGACGAGACACTAGCTTGCTGTTGCGTGTATCACCGCCGTACCGGTTGCGCACAGCAGGCCCGATGAAGATCATGTGATCCGCATAGAATCCGCGGCACTCGGAGAGCTGCTCCTCGGTGCGCGGCTGTGGGCACTTGTGACGCACGATCAACTCACGAATGGCAGTCACGGTGGTCGAGTTATCAATGTCAACCACGACCGATGTCGAGTCGGGATACTGCGACATGCATATGAACGCAGCAATATCAACATCAGCGCCGCGATACTACGACGGTCAATGTGCTGCGGTAGGAGGCTGGCAGAATACATACCACCACGTAGACGCTGCTCGTAGCTTTGCGGTAGTACTCGGGCGTTCGAAGCAACAAGCGGCGTTGCTGGCGCATCAACACTCGCGACAGGCGGTCGGCAGATTTACGAGTGCGTCGGCGGAGAGTTCGTTGTGCTCCTGGGTCATCAGGATCGGTGATTGCCGCTTCGTCGGCCTTGGCAAGCGAGAGAGTCTCGGCAATCACGAGGCCAACGTCCTACGAGCGCGAGTCGCCAGTATCAAACACCGAACCAAGGGTGTAGCTGCATCGAATCGAGAATGAAGAACCGCATCGATACGTACCACGACGTGGTCCAGCATGTACAGCAACGACGTCGAGGCCTCGTCGAGAAAGGCGTTGAAGAGCGTCTTCGAATCGGCATTGTGGAAGCGAGACCCGATGCCGGCCATCAACAATACCTTGCTCGCGACGGCGTACAGCTTCAAGGTCGGAGTACCCACCGTGACAGCTGAACCGAAATCCGTGAACGTGAGTGACACATCGACACACAATGCAAAGGTACACGCGTACATTGAGGAATGACATTGTAGTTCTGGGGCGCAGCGATCGCTGGGCAGATGTAGCGCAACAAGAAGAAGCCTCCCAATGCCGTGTATCTGAATGTATCCATTCGAGAATGAGTGTCAACCAAGAGATTGTCTTGCGACAGAACGAGATCGAGCTTGATGAGTACTTGTCGTTGGGGAACTTCTTGAGGAGCTCCTTCAAAAGGATATGCATCAGAAGCGCCAACATGTGTGGCACTTGATTCATGTGTTGTTCGAGGCTGCTGAGGATCAACTTACAGAAAGCGACCACTTGCTGTGGTCCACATGATCGTGACACAATCCACGAGTAAGTATACGAGAGAGAGAGAGAGAGAGAGAGAGAGAGAGAGATAGATAGATTACGATAGATCGCGATAGATAGATAGATAGATAGATAGATAGATCACGATAGATCACGATAGATCACGATAGATCACGATAGACTACGATAGATCACCATAGATAGCCACGATAGATAGATAGACCACGATAGACCACGATAGATCACGATAGATCACGATAGACCACGATAGACCACGATAGATAGATAGCCACGATCGATGCGTACTTCATCGCTGTCGGTCGTCCATTTGCTTTCGAGCGCAGTGAGCAACGGTACTTGAAGTACGGCTCGAAGAAATCGACCTCCAATCACGTGAGCGTAGGACGAGATCAACAACGACGACACGGTGGTCTCTCGAAACAAGGCGAACGAATGAGCTTGATCGATCAAGTGTTCGATGTCAGACAAGCAATGCATCGATCGAGCGAGAGAGCGATGCTCTCTCAAGCTATCGAGACGAGGGACGTACTCGTGTTGACGACCTCCAACTCGATGAGCTTGAGCAGGAACGGAATGTCTTGGTGGTCGAGCGATAGCAGGAAGGCATACTTCTTGAGCGCCTCTTGGACCTTGGGCTTGTGTACGACGGGCGAGAAGGATCGCAGCAGCAGCAGCGATGGGTGTTGGACCAGCTGGTACCGCGATATCGACATCGATCGACCACACCCAGGACGTATTAGTGACGCTGGTTGTGAGCGAGCGATGGGGCGGTGGGTGTACCCTATCAAGGACTTCTTGGCCGTCTATCATGGTGGAGGATCGAGTACCAGCGACGAGAGAGGCCCTCGATGCCTCTCGATCGTCGATCAATGTGTGCTGACCACTATCTCTCCTGGGGAGTGGTGGGGAGAAGATATAGACACAGACGAGTGGGGGTGGGAGGGATTAGGTCGGTGGTGGTAGTGGGGGTTGGAGCGGGGCCCCAAAGGAAGAGAGAGGAGAGAGGTGCGCGAGCAACGAGGACAACAGCGGAGAGAGAGGCGCTGAGGACTAGATAGGGACAGCCACTCTCAGTGAGACTCACCCACTCGTTCAGCCCACTGAGCCCTCGCTGAAGCCCCTTACCAACTCGCTCCTCTCCTCCCCTTCACACGAACCCGTCTCCCTTCCTACCGGGAATAAACCCCAACCAATCATGCGCACAAGATAACCAGTGTTAGTTCATCGATCACAATACCTGTTCATGAATCGATGGGTATGGACGTACATACATATGCTCGACGAGGGTGACGTGTGGCGTGCGATGGCCTGAGACGTGCGTGACAGCGCACGACAACGACCGTACGCTTCGTTGCTCGGGTGCTGGCTGGGTTGTTATTCTTGGCTAACTTGGTGTTATGGCAAGCCCACACGCACGCTCTCCACCCCACTCCACCCCTACACGCGCCGCTAGAACAAAGTCAAGTAACATGTATTGTAGTAGTTGGGCTGGTTGTACTATATCTCGCTAACAAACTAAGCGATCGAGCGCAGGTGCTGACCATTGGATGTGCACGATACGATACGATAAGCAGTCTCAAGCATACGCGCTCGCCCTCTGCTGGCAAGTGCAGCTTATGGCTTGGGGCTTGCACAAATCTCGCACGTCGGTCGATTGCCCTTCATGTTGAAGAACGTGCAAAACTATGGTCCCACTCACAGAGTCAGCGAATTGGGTTCCGAGCGAACCAGCGAGCAAGTACCATACCTGACATTCCCATGGAGCACCGGCATTCTCGTCGTCATCTGGAATATCGCGGATCGACTCGCAGAGACTGCAATTCATT
>Ga0209935_1003686_pt1 | contig 15305 bp, 14 predicted proteins | sample ThiBio_1000_plan_2_FD_183958 | JGI IMG/M metagenome (GOLD analysis project Ga0209935, IMG submission 183958) | Wastewater bioreactor microbial communities from Cape Town, South Africa - Thiocy_cont_1000_plan (SPAdes) | ecosystem: Engineered > Bioreactor > Thiocyanate-remediating >... | reverse complement strand
CGGCCGGGAGTCGGCCATCAGAGCTGCCACCGGCCGGGGCGCTGGGCATCGAGTTCTGCAGCTCCTCGAGGAAGACGTCGGCGAGGTGGCCCAGGTAGCCGAACACGTCGTCGTTGAGCGCGTGCTGGCGTAGCACCAGGCCGTAGGCCTCGAGTTGTTCGACATCCCACTCGTGGGCTTGGAGCAACGAGAACGATTGACGGAGCTAATGGCGCATTGGGGGCGAGAGAGGGGCGGGCGGGCGGGCGTGCGTGCGTGGGTCAGCCGAACGAACGAGCGAACGAGCGATCTGCAGCTACGATAACGATACCATTTGACGGCTGAGATCAAAGAACTTGTTCATGCTACACAACCGACGACATCCACCGTGGTCATCGAATGGGATCGATCAGTAGCTGATTCGATCGACACACCACGAGACTACGTACCGAAGGAAGTCGATGCCGGTCCACTCGCGATTCATGATGCAGTAGAAGCCCGAGAGGAAGGTCCACGAGGCCGCGGCGTTGGGCAGCACATGCAACAGACCCGCGAGTTGCTCGGCGAGCGCATGCTGTACGACTGGCTTGTCTGCCATCCACATGCCTGCACGCGATTGAACGAACACCACCATGACGACGATCGAGTCGATCACGTCGATCGATGACGTGGAGGTAGGTGGAGTTAGCGAGAGAGCGAGGTAGATATCGATATCCATGCTGCTGCTGATGCTGCTGACGATGATGGCAACGAATCATACAGTAGAAAAGGCCCTTCCAGAGTTTGGTCATGCCAAGCAATGACGGCTCTTGCTGCGCCGCCAACCAACGACGCAGGGTGCGCAGCGTCTTGTAGCGCGTCTTGCGTACTGGAACATCCATCATGATCAGTGGATCGATCGATTCATCGTGGCATGGACTCGCGCGACATACCATTCGACGCAAGGTTCTGCGCAAAGACCACCTCCGGTCCAGAGAGCTGCTCGCCAGTAGTCGACATCCTCTCCTCCTCCGCGCAAACAGCAAGCAAACGAGCAACCAAGCAAGCAAACGAACGAACGAGTGACGAGCAAGCCGATCGTCAAGTTGGCAATGTGAGCTTGTAGCGCACCCTTACACTCGCTCGATTAAGGATGCGCTATCGATAAAAATTGCGCCAATCGCTGGCTCGCAAGGTCAATCAACTTGGCCAGTCTTCTCTGTGCCCTCTTCTCCCTCAGGCGTGTAGAGAGGAGAGGCCCAAGCAGGGTTCAGTGTCTGCTCTCGTTCGTTTGTATCCCTCGTCCCCTTCTCCCCTTCTCTCGTACGCGCAAGCAACCATGGCGTATCTCCGCGCATGGTTGGGCCTGGCGCTCTTGGTAGCGCTGTTTGCGCCTAGCGTCGTGTTTGGCGCTGCTCCGACGGTGACTACCTACACCAAAGCCTTCACGGTCTCGGCTACCGGCGGAACGCAGTGCGGCGCCTCGTTCCAGATCCCGATCACCGACTCGAGTGGTATGCCGTTGAGCAACTGGATGATCTCCACCGGTGGAACTGGCCCGGTGACGACGCAAGCGAGCATCTACTCGATCGGTATCACGCCGACGATCGCCGTTCCTTCGGGACAGTGGAACTTCCTTGGAGCCTCGGTGACGGCTGGCGGTCTCACCGGCCGTATGATTCCCAAGGGCGCGTTCGCGTCGTCGTGCGGCCAGGTTGCTGCCGACGCTAGCAACAACGAGTTGATCACGATTACAGTCGACGAGAACACCGGCGCGTCGCCGTTCTTCGCGGGCGCCGGTACGGCGACCACCGTGTTCCCGGTGGCGAACGGCGCCGCGCAGTCCTTGCCACCGGCCGTCAACGGCCACTACTTGCCGTCGCCTCTCAACAAGTTTGACCCCATCAACAACCCGAACCCCGTGTGGGCCTCGGTGCCGTTCTTCCCGGTCAGTGCGACGCTCGATGCCACGACCGTGTTGGCGACGCTCAACATCGACACGAGCCTGTCGCAGTATCCCGTGTGCTGGAATACGGTCACCGTCACCGTGACGGTCGTGCTGTGCCCGACCTACACGCTCATGACGTCGTTCCCCGAGGTCCCAGCGCTCGCGCCGTACGTTCCTCCGGTGAACGAGGACGAGAGCTACCGCGGCAGCTTCATCACGTGGCGCCAGTGGGTGTCGACGTCGGCCACCAGCGACCAAGTGCAGGTCGATATCGTCACCAGCTGGGCCAAGGGCACGTGGTCGAGCCTGACGCAGGCTCAGATCAGCACCAAGCTCAGCACGATCCGTCTAGACGTGTTCACCGTGCCGAGTGCCGGCAACTTGGCGCAGGATTTGATCACCACTTCGTTGCAGCAGCTCGATCTGGCCGCCGGTATAACGCCGACCATCGGCACGCTTTGGGGTGGTTTGTCGTCGCTCGTCAACGCGGCGAATCCCGAGATCAGCTTCCCGTGGGACAGCACCGACAGCAACGTGCTCTCGTACGACACCTATGTCAAGAGCATGATTCTCACGATCCCTGGTCGCACGCCGACTGCCGGCGCGCGCCAGGTGCGCGTCGTGGTCTCGGGTTGCTGCCATCCGACTGCCATGTACTTCCAGAACGGCAATACCGTGGCGACGCCCGTGCTCTCGGCCGGCAGCCTGCCGTACTCGATCGAGGCCGTGATGACGCTCGAGTCACCGACCACTGCCGCTGGCGCTGCCAACCCGCAGTACCCGCGCACGTCGCCCGAGCTCTTCGTTCCGCCGCTCGTCTTCCTCGGCGGTTCGCCGGCCACTGGCGCATCTCCCGACCAGGTGGCGTTCGGTGGCTTCGTGCCTGCCACGAACGCCGAGGCCAACACCGTCTACACGTTCCCCATCACCGAAGTGGCTGTCGGCAACGGTGGTAACACGCTGCTGCAGAACCCCACGACCGCGCCGATTAAGGTGACGGCTGACACCGTACCGCGTGGCTTCCTCTTCTCGGTCTCGATGTTGGCGCAGTCGGCACTCTCGCCGTCGGGCTTCGTACTGCCCGAGCCGCTCACCGGCACCACGGCCCGCGGTGTGCTGACGCAAACCTCGGGCGGCAACGTCATCTCGACCACGTCGTACGACTTTATCGCACTGCGCCGCGCCACTAACTTTGACACCTCGGTCAACGAGGGCGCCACGTGCAACAACGTGCCGGGCACGCTCTGGGACGCGTATCCCAAGGGCTCCTCACCGAATCCGAACGGCATTTCTGCACGATCGAGCGCTGGAACCGTCGGTTACGTGGGCGGCAACCCGCTCGAGTGGGGCTTCGTCTTCTCGCAGAACCAGCAGTGCGGCAACCAACTCGACGTCAAGCCGCTGCGCACCGGTTCGACCGTCGCGCAATCGCAGGTGCTCTCGTTCACTACCTCGCGTAGCCCCAACACGCCGTATCCGGCACTCTTCTTCCTCGCAATGGACACCAACCAGAATATCCTGCCCGTGTATTACGACGCACCGACGGCCAACTTCCCCGACACGCCGCAGGCCCTCGCCGGACTTGAGGTGCTCGCCGTGTCGCAGATCGGCTTCCCCAAGCGTACCGTACCCGTGTCGCAGCAATACCCCACCGGCACCAAGCTCTTGACGCGTGAGCGCATGGGCATCTCGTACTGCTACTCGCGTGCCGTCTTCAAGTGCGACGGCGTCTCGTGGGCTACCGCTGGAGGCAACGTGGCACTCACGCCGCCAACGTGCGTCTCACCTGCGACCGATACCACTTGCGCCGACGGTTCTGTGACCTTTACCACTCCGGCTGCTACCGCCCGTGGCAATGCTAACTACGTCTTCATCGTCGTGAGCGTCGACTCGAGCTCCGGCGCTACCACCATCCTCGGCTCCACGACCGTCGCCCCTGGCTCCACGGGCACCGTCCCCGGCCTCAAGGTTCTCTCGGCCACGAGTGTCGTCTCGTGGTACACGCAAGACCCGGCTGGCTGCCTCTTCTCGGGCACGCTGCTGCTCGAAAGCGGAACCAACAACAAGCCCACGTCGGTCACTGTCGGCGCCGTGACGCAGCCCGTGTGCACTTCCGGCAACCCGGTCGGCGGTTCGGTCACCGTCGTCTTCACGTCTCCGTCCTTCAACCTCGCTGGTCAGACGGCGACCTTCACCTTCAGCTCGGGAGCCGTCAACGCTCCAGGCCAGCTGCTCACCGGAACTGCCACCGTGGCGCTCGTGTCCGGCAGCACCTACTCGTTCAACACCGGCCCGGTCGTTGGTGGCCCCACGGCGCTCGGCACCAATGCTGTGCTGTCGGTCACTGTCGCGAGTGAGAACTACAAGCTTTCGGTGCCCTTCACCTCCAGCATCGGCTTCACGACGCCGCTCTCCGTCGCCATCTCGATCAACAACGGCTTTCTTGCCATTGCCACTCCCAGCGCCCCTGTCGCCTCCTACCAGTGGACGCTCAACAACGTCGTGCAGCCGGTCACCACCGCCACGTTGCAGCTCGATGCTACTGGCGCCAACGCCGGCCAGACGCTCGCAGTCGTCGTCACGACCGCCTCCGGTTGCACGGCCACCACCAACGTCGTGGTGCCTGGTGCCGGTACCTCGCCTACCGTCAAAATCGGAGCGACCGTCACGAACCCGGTCTTCACCGACTCGTGCTACTCGGTGGTGCTTAGCTTCACGGGCATGGGAGGCGTTCCCCCCAACACGAACCTTGCGGTCTCGTGGCGCTACTGCGCGCAGTCGGTTAATCTCAACGCAGGCACACAGCCGACGGCTGCCAACTGCCAAACTTGGTCCAACTGGGTCAACATGGTGTGCCCCAAGCTCATTGGCATCCAGTCGTCGACGCCGCAGCTGCCGCTCCCGGACGGCGTCACTCCCTCGGGCTACGGACTGCTGCAGTTCCAGGCTGCGACTATCGGTGGTGGTACCACGGCCTTTGGCTCCGCCACCGTGACCGTCAACTACAATGCCGCAAACGCCTTGGGATCGTGGGTCGCCAACGGCCTGGCTCGTCCGCCGAACTGCGGCTCGACGACCTGCACCGCAGGCCAGCTGCATACCTAAATCCCTCCTACCTACCGCCCTCCTCCTCTTCCTCCTCCTTCTCTCTCAACGCTCTTCAGAAATGCGCTATTACATTGTTCATACGAGAGAGAGAGAGAGAGAGAGAGAGAGAGCGAGACTACTAAATACACGGCTGACGATCGTGTTCGTTAGTACCTGCCATGACTGCCTAACTAACTGACAGACCAGAAATCAAAGTCGTTCTTGGTGACGCGCACGCTGCTTGTTGCTTGTTGCTCGCTCGTTGTCGGTTGCTTGTTGCTTGTGGCTCGCCTCGCTCCATCGCCATGGCATGGACTCGCTGCGTCAGGTTCTTCCAGCAATGCATCCATGAGCCGGTGATTCCCGACCGCGAGCTGTGCTTGCTGACACCGTTCCAGCAGTGGCGCAAGTACAAGCACTTCCCGCTGGTCATCGTGCTCCACATCCTCGTGGTGCTCTTCATCACGATACAGGTTGGTGTCGACCCGATCGTCTGTACCGATCGCCCCCTGCTTACTCACTCATTGACCATCTGATCAAGGCCTTGATGCTCTCGATGGAGTACATTCCGTACAACCGCGCCAACGAGCACACGTTTCGCGAGGTCTTCTATCCCGAGGAGCATCGCGGTGGCATCTTCTCCATCGAGGAGACGCTCTCAGTCATGGAGGGCATCGTCGAGAAGGTAAACGCGCGCCATCCAATCAATACGCACTTGGTTGATCGATCCAGCCGTCCACCACGATTGATTGATCGATTGTTCGAGCGTGTGTGTGTGTGTGTGCAGTACTACACCTTCCCTGACTTCTCAGTCGAGCGCTACGACCATCTCAAAGATCCCATGACCTCCGAGCCCGAACCACCGATACTACTCGTCAAACGCTACAAATCTCTCACGGGTCCCTTCTGGAATCACTCGTTGAGCACTGAGCATAACCTCGACGATCGAGATATCAACGGCGACTTTGCGACCTTTGATGGTACGTCGCAGGAAGCTTCAATCGAATATCTCAATCCACAAATCGTATTGTTGAATGACTACCACGTCTCATGCATCGAATCGAATCGAATCGAATCGAATCAAACTCTCGATGCGACAGAGTACTACAAGCTACCTCGCGAGAACCCATTGGCAGCGATCTTCAGTACATCGGCATCGAGCGACGTCTCGGTGCAGAACGAGTTCTATCAGGTCGTCAACATGCAGCTGAGCTTCTCGTTTCGAGGCGTCAACATTGGCGCCTTTGCTGTCGTTCCAACCATCTGGCGTGTGAACGTATGGTGATCCTTACTCGCGACAAAACACACGAACACGACGTGCAAGCAAGAGCGACAGTCATCGAATCATGATCACACTCGAGTATTCACAAGCGAATGCGCGTTTGTGTGTGTGTGTGTGTGTGTGTCCATCTAGTTGTACTTTGAGACTCTTGGAGGAGCGGTCGAGTTCAAGATCTTGATCAACATGCAAATGCTTCATGCATCGGCCTTGTCGCAGTACGACATCTTCACGATCATGAATAGCGTTCTGCTGGTGCTCTCGCTCGCCTCGGGTGCCTTGAGCATTCGAAGTCTCATTCGCAATGCGCAAGTCTTGTTTGTACGAGACCTTGATTGATTGATTGATTGATTGATTCATACTCGCGCTTCTCGTTCATGCCTTCTTGATGGCTAATAACTCTGTGTGTGCTGCAGCGAACTCGAAGGAGGTACATTCGCTTGTGCCGACTGGGAGATGGTCGAGACATCTATCCAACGTGGAACTCGATCCCATTCTTGACCAAGGTGCACTTCTTTAGTGGTTGGTATGTTGAGAGATCGAGACACACACACACACATACAATGAGAGAGAAAGAGAGAATGGGAGCGCGAAGCTCCGTGCGTCTCACCCCAATGTCGATGCGACAGGTCTGCATTGAATACGGCAGCGTGTATCATTATTATGACCTCTTGCGTTCTTGGATTGGCGCAAGAGTTTGGATATTCTTCGTCGGCCTTCTACATGATCATCTATGGTGTTGGTTGTATGCTGGCCTGCTTGAATATGCTAAGGTACACACGCTCGCTCTCTCTCTCTCTCGTTCTCGCTCCTTCTGTCTACTGATGCATTGTACAATCGCGATGCAGTTACCTGGAGTACAATCCACGATTTTACCTCCACGTCGAGACCCTGCGTAACTCGTTCGTTAGTATCGTGACGTTTTGTATTTCGGTTTCGCCCGTGTACTGGGCGTACGCCATCTTTGGAGTGTTGAACTTTGGGCCCTATTCCGACAAGGTACGTACGGCCCAAGATGATGCTTGCACCGTCAGCACAAGCTACCCATGAGCGCCCCTTATTGACTGCTGCCTCGCCTGCCCTGCAGTTCCGTAACCTGGACGAGGCTGCAGTGACGCTGTTTGCACTGCTGACTGGCGATGACATTCACGACACCTTCTCGGACATTATCGACGGAGCCTATCCTGTACCGATCGTGTCGAGGCTGTATATTTATACGTTTGTCACCATCTTTATCACGAGTGTCTTGAACGTCTTCATCTTCATCATTGAGGACTCGTTCCACGTTGCCAAGATGGTACGTCGCAAGACACAAGTTGTTATTGTTTGTATCCCGCGCGCGAGAGAGAATGCAACTAATAGCTGAGGAGTGGAACAGGCTCTGGGAATGCATCCTATCGACCAGGACTACTTGAATCGCAAGCGACAAACTCACGAAGAGGTTGTGGCTATCATGTTCGGCAACCTCGATCTCTGGGAGCAAATCGAGCAAGCCAGTGGCGACCATTTCGACCCTGATCGACCGGCTGTCGAGATGAGCTTCATGGTCGATGTCGAGAGCAACGACACTGCCACCAAGGACGATGGACGCCGCCCGAACAATGACGACCGCAGCGACGAGGACGAAGACGACGACGAGCTGCTGCTTCACACGGCCGATGAGACGTCGCGCTCGCTACTCACGCCGGCGTTGAGCAACGCCGTCGCCAGCCCCAAATCCTCACCGGCTGCCGGCACCATCACGCCGTCAGTCTCCTCGATGCGGCATGCTTCGCTGCCGGCCGAGTTCGAGGCGCTATTCGAGCGACATCAACGACAGATGGACGAAGAGATTCAGCGTCGGGTTACCGAGATCCAAACCAGTCACATGGCGGCATTGCGAGCCGAGCTAGCCACGCTTCTCAATCGCCATCATCGACACGCCAACACCAACGCCTCGAGTGCCAGCACGTAACCACCGCCCTAGCTGCAGCATCATCAACATCAACAACAACTATTGCCTAGCGGTACCACAGTAATATAGATGATCCCAATCGATGTAGCGGATCGATGGTTTTGATAGTATCCCACGAGCGCTGCGCTCGTTCGCTCACTGCACGCTCATTGCACGCTACATCCAAGCCGCTCCGAGAGATCCGGTGCCAGATGCGATACGTTGTGTTGCTTGCACCAATGGTCAAGCCAAGCTCGGTTCGGTTCCGAGGCGACACGTATTGCGAGCGGCAGGCAGTGTCGATACTCGTCCGAATGCAAGAGCTCGGCTGCAAAGTGGCGCAGAAGTAACTCGAGCACTCTCGTGCTGCTGCTTGTACTATCTCGAGCTGCTTGTGCCAATGCGCATGTTAGGCTCGAGTGTTGCTGTTGCTGTTGTTGCTGTTGCTGTTGTTGGTGTTGTGGAACGCCGACGTGTAGTAGTGCACCGTGAGATAGCAAGCACTCGACGGTGGCAACGTGGCCGCGGCTGACTGCCACTTGCAGCAGCGAATGGCCACAGCGGTGAGCATCGAGCGAGGCGTTGGCGCGTAGCAGCAGCTCGACCACCGGAGCAGAGGGTCGGCTTGCTGGTAGACTACAAGCGCAGCACAGGGCCGAGTGGCCTTCGTAGTCGAGCAGGTTCGGGTCGAGTCGCTCGTCGAAGAGCCAGTACTGCAGCAGGTCGAGGCGGTGGTGTCTGGCACTCTCGTGCAGCACGCTCGTGGGCCGTCCTCGATCGAGCGACGCCACATCGCTCACTCCGCGCACGACCGACACCAAGAGCTGCAACAATTCGAGTGAGCCACTTCGACATGATTGTACAAGGATGCTTGGTCGATCGGGTCGTTGTGCGTCGAGGATCTCGTGCGGAGAGTGGCGTCGCAGCAGCGCCCGCACGGCCTCGAGATTGTTGTGCTCGGCAGCGATGCAGATCGGCTTGCGAGCACTGCTGGCGATGCGAGCGTTGATGTCGGCCTTGGCGTCGATCAAGGCCTCGATGATCGATGCCCCACTGCTGTACTGTGCTGCGAGATGCAGGCTCGTGAGCCCCACAGCTCGAGATACCGTGAGGTCGGGCTTGAAGGCGAGCAGCACTCGCACGACATCGATCCAATCCGATCGGCACGCCAGGAGCAGCGCCGTGTAGCCAGTGTCTGGATCGAGATAATCGATGATCGAGCATGAGTGTTCGAGCAACATTCGATGTACGAGTGCATCGAAGCCACGACCAGCAGCCCAGAGGAGCATTCGACCGGGAGGCTCGCGAGCTCGCGTCTTGGCTGCGAGGGTGCGAGTCGCCTCTCGCAGAAGCTCATTCGGCAATGTGGCAGTATTCGAGTCGAGCAATCTCGTGTCCTCGACTCTGGTACGCCTGCGAGAGTTGATGATCATGAGCGGTCGATCCACAGAGTCCTGAGGTCTTTGGCGAGTCAAGGCGATCGGATTGCCGAACCAATGATGCAGCATTGCGTTGCACAGCAGGTCGCTGTGTGTCAAATGGCGCCAGCGACTGCACACTCGATGCAACGACGTCGAACCTGGTCGAATGTGAACGAGAATCGATACGAGTAGTTCATTTGGAAAGTCATCGAATGATGGTGATGAATCGAGAGAGCACTCGTCGGGACGCATGGTCATTGTATGATGTTGATGATGATGTTGATGTTGATGCGTGCATTGGAGAGCGAGTGAGCAACAAGAACAGCAGATCGCGTTACTGTTCTTGATCAATCCATCCATCAATCCATCAATCGAGCTTCATTCATTCTATGGGACATTGAGAAGCTTGCTATGGTCGTATGGCCCCCTTGAGTATGCAAGGGAGACTTCTACAACCACGAGAAGATCTCGAACAGCAGCTCGTTCGGTAAGGCCGATACGATCGACTCGTGTTCAATCGTTCGAATCAGGGTCATGGTCATGATGGCGAGCTTCATCGACTCGGGTGCCATGGCATGTCGATCGACGCGCCACTCGAACACATGTGACAGCCACTTACCGGAGCCAATGACTTGCACTCGATGGTTGCCGTACTCTGCGATGGCGATGCGTCCGAACTCGTCCAGGTCGATTCCACACGCGTACGAGAAGCATCCCTTGCCATAGCCCGCGCGCCCAAAGGTCGAGAGCAACTCGCCCTCGGACGTGAATGCTTGCAAGCGGTTGTTGTAGCTGTCACTGACGATGATTCTCTGCAATCGATCGACGATGACGCCATGCGGATATCGGAAGCAGCCAGGCGAGTTGCCATCGGCTCCGAACGCGAACAAGAACGCGCCTGTGCTCGAGAACACCTGCATACGGTGGTTCAGTGTATCGCTCACGATGTATCGGCCTTTGAAGTCGACTGCCACGCCTGTACATGACGACCACAATGATGCAATCCAACCAATCAATCAATCAGCCGATCGATCGATCGGTCAAAGAGCCAACCAAGCCCGCGACACGAACCAGCTGGACTTATCATGTCGCCGTTCTGCTTGCCTTGCTGGCCAAACTTGAGCAGGAACTTGCCGTTGGCATCGAACACTTGCACTCGACTACCGCCGTACTCGGTGACGACGATGCGAGCCGTGTTGCGACAGGTCGTGATGCCATACGGTCGCGTGAACTCGCCATCGCCCCTGCCTTTCTCGCCGAACTTGAACAAGAACTGGTACTCGGGAGAGAAGACTTGAACGCGATGTTCGTTGGTATCGGCGATGATGATACGGCCGTCACGATCGACCGTGACTCCGGCTGGGAAGCGGAAGGCGTGAGGCGAGTCGAGCAGCGAGAGGTACGAGCCATCGGCTGCGAACACGGCCACGCGATGGTTGTCGGTATCTGCCACGATGATATTGCCACGATGATCGAATGCAGCAGAGAGCGGGTTCGTTAGACAGCCAGGCGTCGAGCCAGATGAACCGAGAACGAGCTCGATTGCTTGCGCCGCGACTGGGTCTTCGTCGCTGCTGCTGGTAGGTGCGGCGATATCATCAGCAGCGTCGTCGTCGTCATCGCTGCTACCGAGATTGTCGAGTTGTGGTGTTGCTGGTGCGCTCTCTGTTAACAATGAATAGCTATCGCAGTTGTCTGCCATGACTATCTATCCATGAACGATCGAAACGATGCAAGTGGAGGCGGTGGTTGTGGTGGTGGTTGTGGTTGTTGTTGTTGAGGTGTGGACGTGACGCAGCAGCGATAGGAATGACGCGCTCGCTGTTCTGCCGCGTTCGATGAATGTCGATCATCAATCCAATCCAATCATCAATCCAATCCAATCATCAATCCAATCATCAATCCAATCCAATCCAATCATCAATCCAATCATCAATCCAATCATCAATCCGATCATCAATCCGATCATCAATCATCAATCCAATCATCAATCCAATCATCAATCCAATCATCAATCCGATCATCAATCCAATCATCAATCCAATCATCAATCCGATCATCAATCATCAATCCAATCATCAATCCAATCATCAATCCAATCATCAATCCAATCCAATCCAATTCATTGATCAAGTATCGCTCGTGGTCGTCGTCGTGCCATCACTACTGATGGGTGGCTGCCACAAGGAGCACAAGTGGTCGTAGAAGGAGCAGCAACCAGCCACGTCTGCGGGCGATGCCTGGCATCTCTTCCAATCAGCGCCGTACGCCAACGTCGTGTGTACGTCTTGATAGCTGCAAACGAGCTGCAATTCTGTGGCCCCATACAACGCAAGTCAGTCCAGCGAGAGTGGAAGCCCGTATTCGAGAGGCAGTCGGTACCTCGAGCGCAGTCCGAGACGCGAAACACATGGAAGCCGTTGTGCATCGAGGCCGTGAGTATCAGAGATGCATCGAACGGGTGGTGCTTGACTCGCCAGACGCCGCCTCCGGTACCGATCGACACGAGCGCATTGCGCGGCGCTCGAACGTCGAATATGCTCAAACTCTCATCGTAGCTGTACACATCCATCGAATCAATCGAATCGAATCGAATCAATGTCGAGGGAGCCTCGAGTACCTTCCAACCGCAATCAGATGCTCGCTGTGTCGATTGCTCTCGATCGTCGTGACTCCCATGTCGTAGCGTTTGGTCCACAGCGGTCGCGATGGCGGACTCCTCACGTCCCACGCCTTGAGCGTGCAATCGTCACTGCCTGTGGCGATCGATGAGCTTCTCGAGACACCAGCATTCGAGGCGCCACCACAGACAGCGTGTACCTGTGTACACGGTGCTTGGCGTCCATTGATCGATGGCCGCGATCCACGCTTCGTACTCGTGCGCATGCCATCGTTCGGCGAGCGCCACACGCTCATTGGATACGTCATACCAATGGATATCGCCTCGATTCGAGCTCACTACAATGTGTGCCGATGTAGCGCTGACGATGCATCAATCAGCACTCGAGCGCCATCACCGCCTGGGTCTTCTGCTTCATACGTGGGCTGGCGGTAGTTGTCCCAGTCGAGCGACAGCGCAATGGTCGAGCTCTCACCATCATCATCATCGTCATCATTCAAGCTCACCGAGACGCCATCTCGATCCAGAGCCACGCTGCCATCGAGCGCTGGTGCTTCAACATGATCCAGTGCTCGCAGCTGCCGCAGCGTGAGGCTGCCATCGGCAGCAGCTTGGCCGAGCCAAGCTCTCGATCCATCGAGAATCGACCACTTGATATCGAGCGTGCCAGCTCCATCGATCCGCTGCAACTCTCGCAGTCGATCCTGACTCGTATCGAAGACGTAGAGACGTCCGAGGCGCTGCTTGGCGGCTTCATCGAGCTGATAGGTCGCACACATCATCAAGTCGCTGTGCTCCTGCAATGGACAGAACTCCACGGCATCCGCGTAGAGTTCGGTATCGACGCGTGCGAGCATGTCTCTCGAGATGCTGTGTCTCCCTGCAAAGGACTGAGTTATTGGTTCGATTCGATTCAGTTCGATTCGATTCGTCGAGGGAATGAGGAGGAGTTAGATCGCGCTGCCGTGTGCGTATGGTATGAGGGGAGTGAGAGAATGAATGATTGCTCGAATGCTCGATCGATTGAGATAGCGATAGATGGAGCGTAGAAAGGTCGATACAGGAAGAGTGAGCGTGAGTGTGTGAGTGTGTGTGAGCGAGTGAGCGAGTGTCGTTAATGCTTGCGCATCTGAGGCGTGAGCTGCACTCCCTGTGGCTGCTCCTGTGGCTGCTGCTGCATCGTCATGGTCTCGTGAACGGGAGCCGGCACTGGTGGCATATACGCAGGAGTGTGACCTCTGCTGTGGATGGGATACGCCGTGTACATGAGGTTCATCCACAGCACGAAGCCAAAGTGCAGCAGCACCACAATGACGGCGAACGCGGCGCCATGCTTGCGAAGTGGAGTCTTGAAGTAGAACAGCATCGCCTGTGGTCGTTCGTAGGTCATCATGGCATTGGATCAGCAATCGGCGCCAATCCAAGCGCGCTTGTGAACGAGGTTGGCTCATTGTACCATCGAGAGCGCCGACAGGGCACCGAGGATCATCAGGGCCGTGGTATCGATCACGCGGTTGCCGATGAAGCAATGAATCAACATGCTGATGCACGGTCCGAATAGCGAGTAGCCCTGCATGATGATGTACGTGCGAGCAGGCCATCAGTCACTCGCATCGTACGCAGAGAGTGGCTACTCTTTGTTGAGCTCGCTCGCTCCCCCTCGAGGCATACCGAGACCGAGAAAGCCTGCAAGACCGTGAGCGACGACGAGAACATGAAGGCCAAGAAGGTGTACAGCATCGACGAGAAGGTCCAGTACATGAACACGACGAACAGCGACGTGCCCACGAGCGTTCCTTCTTTCTATCTCGCAATCGATCGAATGAACGAATGAACGAGCGAATGAACGAGCGAATGGACGAACGAATGAACGAGCGAACGAATGAATGAACGAGCGAACGAACGAGCACCAGCATCAAGGTGTCAGACTCGCGACTCGAGCGATTGGTTGGCAATGAATCTCGCATTTGATGGCATTATCGAGACGTACAAGATCACTGACGTTTGCGAGTTTGAGACCGAGCTGTAGCAACGACGCCAACGTGAAGCACAGCATCACGGGCCCGTAGAGATCGGCCGACGAGCCAGCCGCCGGCTGCGTGCTATCGACCTCTCCGAGCAGCGGCTCGTTCACCAGCGGCGACGACTTGCGAGGCAGCAACGAGCCGATCAATCTGCATCGATACGTGCATCAGACAGCAGCTCTGTGGCTTGGTCGTATGGTCGTGAGATCTCCCTCGAGTGGCGGCCGTCCGTACCGCTGCACCACATGCGACGGGTACACATCAAAGTACGGCCGAATGATGTCGATGTTGGCGTAGAGATCGATGACGCCGCGCGCTCGCGTCTTGGTGTTCTCAAAGACCTGTCGTTCGTGAAACGATAGCGTGTAGTTAGAACATCACCGATCGATCACCGATCGATCACTGACCGACCACGAGCGATGATGATTGGTCTTGGTACATTGGACGCGAACTGAGCAGCGAGCTCGTTGCCGAGTGATGAAGGTTGCGCGCCAAAGGCACTGCTCGGGATCCCTGCTGCCGCTACGAATATCAAGCACACAACGGCGATGACGACGCATCCATGTGAGTCGGGCTATGCACCCAGAACCACGCCGCGTGTGCGCGAGTGGGAGTGTGAGTGTGGCGTACCCATCGAGAGAGACGAGCGATGCGTGCGAGAGGCGGGCAGCAACGAAATGAGGTGCGAGAAATCGTACTCGAGTACGGAACGCTGCACCGAGCTCTGAGACTCGATTTCCTACTCGAGTACGGAAAAGGGCCCACTGAAGGATGGATGGATGAGTTTTACTGTTGGATTGAATGGAATGGATGGGTTGAACTGGATGGAATGGAATTGCATGAGCGTGGATGGATCGCCATCGGTAAGCGATAGAAGAATAATAAGTAACGATTGAATAACTTAATGGGGGTGCGCGGATGCGCGGATGTGTGCGTCTCTATCGATCGAGTGAGTTATCGTTGGAGCGCAGCACGGTACACAAACTCCAACTGACCGGCTCGTGTCTCTTGTGTCAGCTGCAACAGCGACTTTTG
>Ga0209935_1003680_pt1 | contig 15319 bp, 27 predicted proteins | sample ThiBio_1000_plan_2_FD_183958 | JGI IMG/M metagenome (GOLD analysis project Ga0209935, IMG submission 183958) | Wastewater bioreactor microbial communities from Cape Town, South Africa - Thiocy_cont_1000_plan (SPAdes) | ecosystem: Engineered > Bioreactor > Thiocyanate-remediating >... | reverse complement strand
ATCATCATCATCATCATCATCATCATCATCATCATCATCATCATCATCATCATCATCATCATCATCATCATCATCATCATCATCATCATCATCATCATCATCATCATCATCATCATCATCATCATCAATCACGACGAATGAGCAACGATCAACACAATTGCCGTTTGAGTTGTGAGACATATGAGAGAGAGAGAGAGAGAAGCAAAGGACATACGATCGTAACCAATGAAGAGCATGCTCGAACGATTGAGGATCGCAATCGATGAACACTCGTCTCTCTCGTCGATCATTCGTCTTCGTCGTCGCGGAGGTGGTGGAATGGAGGTCGTCTTGGCGATCGAGGTGCGCGAACCCGAGATGATAAGAGTCGCGAGGAAGCTCGTACTCTCCCGAGAACATTCGATCGAGCACCGAGCCGCTCTCGCTCCTCAGAGTCTGCTCCGTCGCTCGGAACGTGCGATCTCCGACATCGATCGCGAACACTCGACTCGACAACATCGCTCGAACGGCCTTGTCGGCTCGACTCGTGTCTCGATGTGGCGACGACGAGGAGCTCGAGCTCGGGAGGAGGTTGGTGGCGGTCATCGAGGAGTGGTGGTCGCTCTCGCACTCGGTGGCTTGGTGGATCAATGCTGCTCCCATCGATCCCACCCACACACATCCTCCTCGATCTCGGTTCACACATCGATGATGCATGCACGCCGACGACAGATGATGCTCGAAAGAGCGAGAGGGACCTCGCCAAGAGCATCCAGTGTCTTGGTTGGTGCATGATATCTCATCGTCTTGATCATGCGATCTTGACGATGACGATGACGAAGAGGAGGTTGGAGAACAGAGCTCCGAGGCGCTGAAGATCGACCGCCGACACACAGGACACGCAATGGGTCTCATGGATGCGTTGTCGAGCAAGGCCATGATACAACGACTGCAGAACAAGTGGCAGCATTGAGTCACGAGAGGCTCTCGAGGTTGGTGTTGGCAGATGGCGCACACACTCGCATCGAGACCATCATTGGCCTTCGCATCTCCTCGATTGATGATGACGAAGACGAGGACATCAATGAGACAGAAGCAACAGCACCAGAAGCAGCAGACGAGGAGGAGGGAGAGGCAGCCATGAGATGGCGCACGAGCAGGACAGCGAGAGCGACACGAGCGAGGCAGCAGCACAAGAACGAAGGGATACGAGCAAGAGGAATTCAGGCCCGAGGGAGACCTTAACAAACGTGCCCCGGAGAAACTCTTCTGTTCTTCTCTTCTCTTCTCACCAACACCACAACCACCATCCTTCCCACGTTTGCGCGTCTCTCTCAATGTCTTCGGTGTCGTTGTATTGGTCGCATCTCTCTCTCTGGATGATGTCTCCAGCACAGGTCCAGCATGAGACTGAATGCTCGCGATTCGAATCCAAACCTCGAGCGAGAAGAACGGCAGATAGAGTGCAGTGTGCGATCGCGAGCCTCCTGTCGCTGCACCACGCCGATTCGGCGACCGACAGCACCACTGCACCACGCCAGCCACCGATTCCCGCAGATATAAGGCCTGCCGGCGCCCTCGATATCTCATCATCTTCCTTCGCATCACATGCCATCTCATCCTTCCGTTCAATTGCAACGAGTTTCCCCAGCCTCATTTGAGTCCAACCAACAACCAACCAACACCAACAACATGTCGAGCATCAACAACACCACCAACGTGACCTCGATCAAGCTCTCGTACAACAACGAGCTCCGTCGCTTCCCGTTCCCAGTCGACAACTCGGACGGTGACGCCGACCAGTACCTCGCCCTCACGCGCACGATCTCCAAGTCGTTCGGCGTGCCGCGCTCGGCCATCGCGCTGCAGTACGTCGACGAGGAGAACGACACCATCACCGTCAGCTCGCAGCTCGAGCTCTCGGCCGCCGTGGCGTCGACCTCGTCACCCGTCCTTCGTCTCTCGCTCGTCGTGCTCTCTGGCGAGACCGGCGCTGACGCCCCGACTCCTGCTGGAGCACCTGCGTGCCCTGGAGGCGCCAAGTGGCGCAAGGAGCGCGGTGAGCGCGGCTGTGGCGGAGGCCACAAGCGCCTGGCTCGCTTCGCTCTGTTGCGCGAGCAGTTCCGCCCGCAGCTCGCCGAGCTCGAGCGCGAGGGTCTGATCGACTCCTCGGCCATCAACGCGAACGGCTTTGGCGGCGGCGTCTTCTGGGCCGTGCACCTCCTGACGAAGCTCAACGGCGACCTCGGAGCCACCAAGAGCCACATTCTCTCGCGCAAGGACAAGATGCGCGAGCTCAAGAGCAAGTACGCTGCGCAGCTGAGCGAGCTCCAGCGTGCCGGATTCCTGCCGGCGTCCGACGCGCCAGCCGACCACCAAGGCGATCCCAAGGGCCGTTGCATGGCTCGCAAGGCCATCGGCCTGCTCGAGCGCTTCGACGGCGACGTGCACCAAGTGATGGCGCACCTCGAGAAGAAGCGAGCCAAGCATCTCTCGCGCCAGCAACAGCCGGAGCAGCCTCGTTCTCAGTTCGAGGCCGAGCTTGCCGAGCTCAAGGCGCGTGGCTTCAAGTGCGAGGGCGTCTGCCTTCGTTTGCTGCACAAGTTCGACGGCGACGTCGAGAAGGTCGCGGCACGAATGGAGACCTTCCGCCAGGCGCGCCTCGAGAAGCACCAGCAGCACCAGCAGACGGTTCCGACGACCGACAGCGAGCACTCGGCTCAGATCGACGCGCTCATGGCCAAGGGACTCCCGCGCCACAAGTGCGAGCGTCTCTTGCGCAAGTTCGACGGCGATCTCGCTCGAGTCGAGCAGGCGCTCGAGAATCGCCGCAAGTGGATGACCGACGCCTCGGACGCCAGTGGTTCCGGCAAGTGCCACGGCAAGCGCCACGGCTGCGGCCTCAAGGAGGCGAAGCAGCAGTACGCGAGCGAGATCGCACAGCTCAAGGACATGGGCTTCCGCCGCAAGTGGGCCATCGTGCCGCTCCTCAAGCAGCACAATGGCGACGTGCAGGCCGTGGCTCTTGCTCTCTCGAGCTCGGCGTAAGCACGAGCAGGTTCCAGCTCGACGGAGTGCCATTCATTCGAATGCACTCGCTCTCTCTCGATCGAATCAAGCCAATCGATCTCTTCATCTATCTCTATCAGTACCAGCACAGCATTTGCTCGTGTGACACTCAGTGGCTCCATTGCAAGAGCCTCAGTCTTGATTGTCTGACCCATCCATCCATCACCACCTATCTGATTAAACTCTCCCAATCCACCCCAACAACAACGTCCAAATATCCTCGTCAGAGAGAATCGTACCCCAGATAGTAAGGGAACTCGTGAGCTCGGACAGCTCTACTCAAGGCAGTCTCGCTCCTTCCTGTTCCATTCCTTCGCTCTTTGTTCCTCACCTTCGTCGCCCTCGCTGCTGCGTAACACACGCGATCACAAAGGGACAGTACTTGGTGTGCTGTGGCTCTTCTTACTCGTTGAGCGTGTGCAAGAGAACAACTCTCTTTGTGTTCAACGAGTGGTCGATCGATCGATCGTTCGATCGGGAGTGGATTCGATAGCCAGCTTTGAATGAATGGTGCGTAAGCTATCGACGTGTGTCGCGTCGTCGTCGTCGTTGTTTGTGATTTACTGACGATCGAATCAATCTGCTGCCATTGTGCGCTCGGCTATCTGATGCGTGTCGCTGCCCTTACGACGTACAGCGTTGCGGCGGTAGTCGTATCTGAACCCCAGAGTTACTTGCCTCACTCGTGAGTGCGAGACACGTAAGCAGCTGCGATTACGAGAGTGCGCGACTATCGACCCACACGAGACACCGACACATTACAAGTCCCCCCACACACACGAGACATGGGCAAGAAGAAGAAGGCGTCCAAAGATGGTGCCAGCTTCACGCCAGTGAGCAATCCAGTCGAGGAGAAGGCCAAGCGAGTACGTGGCGATACCGACGATGGCAGCACCACTACCACCGCGACAACAAGCAGAGATGCACGACTCACACCTTGTGCGTGTCGATCGCGTGACGCTCTGCAGGACAAGGAAGATGCTGAGATCGACAAGTATCTCGCCTCTCTCGGCCTCGTACGCAAGCGGATCCCCAAGGATGGAGCGTGCTTGTTTCGTGCCATCTCGGAACACATCTATCTCACTCAGGTACGTCGATCATCGATCAATGCGTACCGCTGCACTCTCTTCGTGAGATTGACTCTAACCGCTGTGAATAGGAGCGTCACATGCGTGTCCGCAACGAGTGTGTGGACTTTCTTCGTGAGATGGAGCAGGTCTTCCTGCCGTTCGTGTGCACCGACAGCGAGCGCTACTCACACTACTTGTTCGATATGCGCAAGGTACGTCGCACACATGTTGACGATTGTCGTTCAGTGGATATTGACTTTGCGAGCCTCTCGTACATAGGCCAACGCTTGGGGAGGACACGTGGAATTGAGTGCATTGGCGCTGCTCTACGAGTACGTACTCCTCGCGTAATGGCTGCTCGAATGACTGGCTGACTCATTGTTCGTATGATTAGGGTGAACATTGAGATCCTCTCGATCGCCGATCCCAAGGTCGATATTGCGCCACAGTATCCTCGCACGTTGCGTCTCTTCTTTTCGCACGGCAACCACTACGACTGCATCTACACGCAGCAACAGTTCCAGATCGAAGAGATGTGCCAGTCGCTGGTGCTCGAGCTCGTCGCCCAGGCGATCCAGTGCACCGATCCACTGCCGACCGCCTATCGCAACATTGGCATGGAAGTTTACAAGCGTGGCGAGAAGAACCAGCAGGCTCGCGATCGTCGCTATGCCGAGAACGTTGGGCGAGAGGGTACGCTAAGCGGACAAGTCAGCAATGCTCCTTGCGTGCCGAGTGTGTAGTAACACGGTTGGTACAGACTATACACAACTGGGTGGCTTCTATCACAAGTCCGACGCTCCCGAAACCGAGTTCACAAAAGTCAAATCTCGCAAGCGCAAGCCCGCGGCGCAACAACAAAAGTCCGCGCACCCGATCCGTGTTCCGGTCTGGAGCGAGGAAGATCGACAGCTGGCGGTACGTCTGCTACGAGCGTCGCCTCCAGTGATGCGCGCTGTAGCTCACAAAACCACCATATGCAGATGGCCCTCGCTCAGTCTCGTGCACAGGAACAGCGAGAAAAGCTGGAGCAACAACGCCTCTTGTTGCTCGGCAGCGACTCTGCCTTCCCGGTATGCAGCTCTCGTCGAGCAGCCACTCTTTTCAGCTCCGCTTACCATCCTGCCCGATAGATGCTGCCATCGAGTTCTGCTACCTCGTCGTCATCCTCATCTTCCTCATCGACAACGGCCGCGCCTGCGAAGGATCAATCGCCGGCGGCCGACAGCGAGCAAGCGGCCACAACCACCCCCACTTCGGCTGACGCCGCACCCAAGCCAAAGGCCTCCGGTTGGGGCCAGAAGAACTGGAAGGAAGTCTTCACACCCGTGACCGCTGCTCCACCACCAACCACGACTCCCTCTCCTCCGACTGCATCATTGAACTCCTCACCTGCAACCTCATCGCCATCGCTCTCGTCATCCACATCTCTCGACCAACGATCGCCACCAACAATATCGCCGTCACAACCCGAGATCTCCTCATCACCATCCTCCTCCTCCTCCCACTTTCATCCTACCGATCAATCCTCCTCCTCCCCCGCTGCCTCATCCTTGGGCTCTTCCTCGACGTCTACCCAAGTCGACTCGACGCCGTCAGAACCTGCCTCCGAGACACCAGCACCGCCTCTCTCCAGTCCCGAGCTACGGCCGCGCTTCGTGCAGGGCAGCACGAGCCTGCGGCAAGAGGCCGTGTACTTTGAGGCGATCAATGCGCTGTCGGTATCGTTCGGATCCGAGCGTGCGTCACCCAAGCCTGCCATCGCGAGTGAGGAAGCCACGGTTCGATTCGTCGGGCACGTGCAGTTGATCTCGGTCGCAGTCAACACGGCATTGTCGACGGCACAGCTGCCACCACCGCAACCGCAGCCGACACCTCAACCTCAGCAGCCGCCGGCTCACTCGGGCACCCGTCATCCTCAGCAGCAGCAGCACCACCACCAACAACACCACCACACGAACGGCACTTCGTCGCTTCCTTCGAACGCGCCCGAGTTCACACCCAGTGTCGGCATCCACATGCATCCCGGCATGTTGCCACACCCGAGCGTGCCGGTCGTCGCCATGCCGCCGCTCAAGGGCCCGCCGCCGCACGCCATGGAGATGCCGTATGCGTGGCCGCAGCCCATGGATCCCACCGGAACCATGTACCTGGTGCAGCCGTTTTACGGCCAACCGCCGCCGTACATGTATCCGCCCTACTACGCCTACCAGCCCATGTATCCGGCGCACTCGCCTCCACCGCTCATGCATCGTGGCATGCCGGCTCCGCACGTTCCGCCGCACGCGGTCCCGCACCCAGCCGCCGCACCGACCTACCAAGCGCCGTCGTCTCATGGGAGCTACTGAGCAACAGTTGCAACCGACTGGCTAGCGCCACTTGGTTGCTGTGATGACTTGCACTGAGGTACTGTCTTGTGCTCTCGCCGAGCGTACCTGTGATCTTCCTCCCCCTCCCGTCTCTCTCGCCTTGTTTCTGTTCTTTCTGCCGCCGTACTGTACATTGTTGGCTAGCAGTGAGCTGCTTCTCTACCATCTCTCCATGTCATTGTGTCGCTTGTGCTCTCCATCCTCCTCCTCTCCTCCTCCTGTGCCGTGCCGTGCTGTGCCTTTACTGATTCGCTTATCTGGCTCTATCTATCAACAATCATACATGCTTCATTCTCTGCGCCCCTTCGCCCTGCTTGGGCGATCACCGCCCCGCTCCATTTTGTGCCTGCTTGTCTCACCCGCGTGCTCGAGCAGCGACCCGCATTGCTTGCGTGTCGTTGGCTGTCGCGTCGTCTTAATTAAACCAACGTGCATCATATATCGACAATCGATCTCTGGCTTACAAGTAAGTGCTTGGATCAGGCGCGTCGACCAGTGCCGTGAGAATCTTGAAGCCGCTCGTGATGCTGGTCGTGGCGATGATGAATGGACCCAGACCTATTGAAGTGCGCCAGGAGCAGGAGCGTGAGTGCCACCCACCCACTATTACAACTCCGATCTCGGCTCACGCACCTTGCTGCGTTAACCATCGAATGGCAGCAATCTCGGATCGCGTTACACCGCCGATGAAGAACAGAAGCGTCGTCGGTGAACAGGCACGAGCGAACGACGGCACTGCGGTCGCGCGACGCGGGTCAGGAAGATCGACCAGAGGCCCCGGAATCTGCTGCAGCACCTCGCTCAAGCCCTGAGCCGCGCACGCAGCGGCGGCCGTGTCAGAGAATCACTCGACCTTGCCAGAGCGCATGGCCGCGACCATACCTTCCAGCTTCCGTTCTTTCGTGCATAGTGCTCGACCAAGCGCACCGAGAACGGCGCGTAGTCATTGTGCACGAACGAGAAGTCGGTCGGGGCGTTGCACTCGCCGCACGGCGCCGCGAGCTTGAGCTTCTTGCGCAGGTTCGAGTAGAACTTGGTGGTGCTTCCTGTCGTGGTCGTGAGCAATCCAACCTTCGAGAGGTTGATCAATGTAAACATGTAGTTGTATCCATAGCACTGGCGCGCACAAAAGTGAGCGAGCGAGCGAGCGTGCACGAGTACTGGGTCAGTTTCTATTGATGAACACGCATGATGGCCATTAAGCAAGCTACCTGAAGGAACTCCTTCCAGAGGAGCTCGAGATCCTTCTCCTTGATACCGCCCTCCGCCACCGACTTGAGGCACATCATGCGCAGCGTGAGGTGCACCGAATCCTTGCGATAGATGGTGTCGAGCAGATATGCCATCGGTATCTCGTCGCCGATGATCGCACGCTGCTCCATCTCCAAGCGATTCTGGAACAAAATGTGCCGCGTGTAATCGATCAACTGCTCGACTAGGCTCACGTGAACACGCAACGACCTGCTCTCGCGATACACTCCTCGCGATGAGTACGACAGCCACCATCTTCTGCCACGCTCATTGGGCTCGTACATTTGCTCCTTGGTCATGGAGGGAAGTTTGGCGACAAATCGCCGCAAGTCCGACAACGAGGTCGTGTGCTCTCGCTCCTGTTGCTCGAACGAAGCCGTGCAATCATCAGGTGAGCCAACTCGCTCGATCGTCGAGCGGGCAACGAGTATGCGCGAACCTTGAGGGTCTCGCTGACGCTCTTGGCGTGTTCGTGAAGCGCCGAACCGACACACGCAAAGTTCATGTCTCGCAGCTTGCAGAATAGCGGGTCGTCGTTGCTCAGCAACACCTTGACTGTGGGCTTCGGCGCTGGTGGTGCATTCGCTGTCGCTGGTGTGGTAGGTTCGGCAGGAGTGGCAGGTGCAGTGGTGGCTCGTTTGTCGTCCTCGCTAATGATGAGGTCCTTGTTCACCTCGACGAACACTGCAAGAATGTAGCGCTCCATGCGTCAGAGAGCGGGCGTGGCGACACGCAGCGATGATGGCCGAGCGTACTGTGATTGATGTTGAAGGCCTCGTCAATGAGTCCTTCGTATGTCAGCTGCGTGCATAGTGGAGTCAGCAAGTCGGACGCTCGATCAATGACAATCAGGTGCCCGATCTGTGGCTCGGCGACCTCTCCCGCTGCAGAGGTTGCCGGGAGCGAAGCCGACGAGGTCGATGAGGTCGAGGTCGAAGTGGCAGAGTACTGCGGCATCAACAGCAATCGTGTCGTGGACTTGAGCGCGAGATTCTGGACCTTGTTGTCGAGTATCATTCGGCTCTTCTGCAGCATCTCGAGCATGTATTGCGCACAGAATCCTTTGCCGCTGATGTTCGGAATGCGTCCGTAGCTGAGGTCCTCAAGAATGTGCCATTCGTCAGTATAACGACACCAGCTCCGCTGCAGTCCGAGTGGCGTACCGCTGTTCGATTTGCGAGATGGCATTCGCCACGTGCCACAACGACGAGAAGTCTCCCTCCTAGCGATGCGCGATCGAATGGCCCAATTAGCTGCAACGACATTGATGATGGCATTCGATCGAGTCGATCTGTGCGCGGATAGTGCGTCGTACAAGGAAGCACTCGCGAAAGGCATGGGGCATGTCCATCGACAGCACATCGGTGTCGAGAGGTATCATCTCCATCGGGAACTCGTAGCATCGAATGTTGCCAAAGAGGCCCTCCTCTTCCAGTATGCGCTCACACATGACGCACTTGATCGGTACGAAGATGAGATGGTACGCCTGCTCATACATTCCATTCCATTCCATTCCAATCCAATCCAATCGAATCGAATCATTGGCATTGATTCGATTGATTGTTGTCGATTGTGCTCGAGATATCTCGCGCGAACCTTGAAGATACTATTCGATTGAGCACTTCGCATGTGCTCGATGATCGCTCTCACTGCGTTGGTATCGGTACGTCGAATGAGATACACCGTTTGGTCGGCTGTCGATGGCACTAGATCTCCTCGGAGATGATACATCTGCGCCACGCCATGGCTCTTGAGCACCGAATGCTTGACCAACAGCGACAACGGGCTCGAGAGCTCGGGCTCGATCACGAGATCCTTCGCGCCACTGATCTGTGTATCGATGGCGCGCGCATCAGTCAGCACACCGTGTAGCCCTCTTGATATTGTGCTATTCTATTGAGGCGGTATCTTCTGTGCGATTAGGAGTACCGAATCGATCAGACGGAGGAAGGTATCTTGCAATGACACTCGAAGATACTCGAGATCGACCGCCATGTCGCAACGTAGATCTATTGATCGATTGATTGATTGATTTAGAGATGCTTCAAGCCTCTCTCTCACTCTCTGTCAGGATCACGAGAAGCTAAGTGACCCGAATGAAGTCGAGGGGATGATTCGGTGGATGATGTGGTGATTCAGTGAGTAGGTATACCGCAGTGTGAGCGAGGTTTGCTTGTGTGAGTGTGAGTGTGAGCGAGCAACCAAACGAATGAACGAGATCGATTGATCGATCGACGTGGCATTCTCATTGTGTTACTGCCCCTCTCCTGCTCACATAGCCACCACACACCCACGCTCGCTATCATCATCTTCTTCGTCGTCGACTGTATCTATGAGGGTGTAATCTACAGTAAGATCGATAGCATCACTTGATATCACAAGATATCTCGACGTACCCGATCAAACACACGACATTCTACTCGAATCATTCGGTGCTAAACGTATCATGAGAACCTATGGATGTACATCAACGACGCCGAACTCGCCTTGATCCAACGACCTCCAACTATCACCAGCAGCATCAGCCGCATCAGCAGCAACTTCAACATCAACAGTACCTCGATCATACTCACGACTCGAGCATCACTGACGCGACCGTCATACCTGCCGCCGAATCTGCTGCCTCGTGGTCGAGCTCAACGAGCGACCCATCAGCTCCACTAACGTGGCCTCATCATCATCATCACCATCAACAGCAACAGCAGCAACAGCAGCCTCAACACTCGTACGCTCAAGCACCGACATTACAGTATCTGTACTCGAGTAGTTCCTACGCTCGTTCGACCTCTGGAGCCTCGACCACCACAACCACCTTCCTCGACACGAGCAACGTCATGTTCTCGTTGCCGCAGACGCTCCCGACCTATCGCAACGACGACGGAGTGTTCGCCATCGATCTCGGTGACCAACAGCTTCCAGGCACATCCGCCTCCTCTCATGGCAGCACGGTCTCGCCTCTACAACGTCGCACGGTGTTCGTGCTGTTGTTCGCCGTCTTCATCGATCTACTGAGCGTCGGATTGGGTACGCACTCGATCAATCGATCGCTTGATCGATCGGTGCAGATGCCATCGTATATTCCGAAGAGCTGATATGCTTTCGCATCACTCGAATGCTCGATGAATGATTGGTCATCGAATGAATGTGGCGCGCTGCAGTGGTGCCATTGCTGCCGTACTACGCCTCGAACCTCGGTGCCAGCAGCGCCACGATCGGCTTGCTCGGATCCTTCTACGGCGTGTTGCAGTTGATCGGATCTCCCATGAGTACGATGGTGCCACTTGGATCTCGAGCCAGAGAGCGATCCTCGTGCTCATGGTGTGCTATGGATGCGTGTATGCGCGATTGCTGATGTAGTGGGCATGATTGCCGACAAGTATGGCCGCAAGTCTGCTCTGGGCCTGTCGCTCATTGGCACGATCGTAAGCTATCTCAGTATTACGATGGCAACCTCGATACCGCTGCTGTTCTTGAGGTATCAACTCTCTTTCTCAACGATCATCAACACGAGGCAGCCTCGGTACTGAATCGAATGCGAATACGAATGCAAATGGCGGAATGTAGTCGAATACCAGTTGGATTGATGAAACAGACCATGTCGATCGCACAAGCCGTGGTATCCGACGTCTCGACGCCTCGAGAGCGTGGCCAGTTTCTCGGGTTCGTCGGCTGCAGAACCGAGTAGGACGTAACTCACTCTCTCATTCGCTTGCCGATTCGGATCGATTATGAGTAGCTATGTCAGCACTGCGGTTAGCCTTGGATTCATCGCCGGGCCTGCTCTCGGAGGCTTGATCTCGTCCTATGGCTTGCAGTATCCGGCGTACATCTCGAGCATCTTGTTGACGATCGATGTGTTGTTCATCTCGTTGCTCCTACCGAACATTACGCCATCACCCAAGTCTGCGGCCGTCGTGGCCAGCTCTGATACGCCGTCAGAATCAGCCGCGAGCGCTGTCAAGAGAAGCCTCTCTCGCCTAGAGGCCGCCAAGGCGTATCTGGGCAAGATTTCGCAATTCGGTCACGGAGTGATGCTGGTCTATATCTTGCACTTCTTGGCGTGCCTGGTACGACCAACGACAGCACGGCACCATTGTCTCTTCCGGCGGCTCGCTCACCATCTTGTGTGTGCGCTTGTTGTTATATTGCTCGACAGGCTGACACTCTGAGCCGATCATCATTCCAACAATTTACCATCGTGCGGTACTCGCTGACGCCGCAAGAGAATGGCTTCATCATGGCCTACATGAGCCTGTTGCAGGTGTTTGCACAAGGAGTGTTGATCGGCCCATTGAACCGCTACTTTTCGTACGTCACGAAGGCAGCAAATAGTTCGGTCGTGGGTGAGAGAGTCCTAACCTGTGAGTCTACAGTGATAGCCAGCTCATCGGATGGGGCAGCCTGTGCCACAGCCTGGCGGCGCTGTTACTGATGCAATCGATGGGCATCTACGGCGTACGATGACGATCTCTCCTGCGGCAGGAGCATCACATTCGTTGCACACTCATCTCTCCTCGTCGTTCTTGTAGGCGATGGCTTCGTTGATTCCACTCGTGTGGGGAAGTGGTATCGTTGGCACTTGCATCACGAGCGCAGCAACCAAGATGGTGGCCGTCAATGAATTAGGAACGACACTAGGAATGCTTGGTGCGTGAGAGATCGGCTTGCATATTGGTTGCGAATGCGTTCTCACGTACGATGATGGATGGATCGAGCAGGCTCGATTGGAAGTGTGGTTCGCATCGTGGCACCCTACATTGGTGGAATCTTGATGGATTCGATCTTTGGTGCCTCGGCGCCCTCGGGCGTCGTGGCGATGCTGGCTGCCGTCGTGTTCGTGTTGCTTCAAGTCGTTCCACTCTCGCCGACGACATCGAGTATACCCGAGCTATGAGAATGAGAGAGAGAGAGAGAGAGAATGAGAGAGTAGCAAGCCGCGGCTGCGCAGCCTCGATGGCGAGCCATCACTGTACAATCAAGTGTCCGCAGAAGAGTAAACGCGATATGCCTCCTGCTCGATCACTGGCACATATGTAAGTGCGTGTGTTGTTTGTGTGTGACAAGACGCGATGCTCCCTTGAACCAGATGATCGACCGATGCACATGAGCGAATCTTGCCTGCTGAGTGAACCAGTGTACGAGTGAACCAGTGAACGAGTGAACCAATGAATGAAGGCCACCCAGAGTGTGCCAGGACGCGCGGACTACGAGTGCGATTGACGAGGAAATACGAGAGAGAGCTTTGGATTGTTGGATAATTCATCAGGTGCAGAGCGCTTCGAGTGACAGTAGTGTATGACATTTGAGACTGGATGACTGCGGCGACTGTGGCTGTGACAGTAGTGTGATGACGACGATGATCGAGCCTGTGGCACCATGCTGGCTGGAACTGCGGCGGTGACGAAGTGATCCAAGGGGAGAGTGCGAGCATGAGAGGAGACGATGACGATGATGATGCATGGACAGATTGAGACGTGTAGGGCAGCACACGCTGTGCCAGCTGCTTGCGCTTCGGTGAGTGTCGATCGGATGAGGCGCCGCAACTCCGACGCGATCCTTCAAGTGCCGGCCGGCGTGCCTGATGCGGCGAGCGCTCAAGTGTATCGAGGTGCCGGTGCGTAGGGATGGTGGCGGCTGCTGTTGCTGCTGCTGCCACTGTATCGGTGCCTGTCGGGCTCGCGCGAGCTCTCGTACGAGTAGTCGGGATCCGGTGCGCGGCGGTAGCCGTACTCTGCCGATGGCCTCCTTTCGGGCTCGCGATAGTAGTAGTCGCCTCGACGGTCGTAGTCTCGGTCGCGCTCGCGATCTCGCTCGCGATCTCGCTCACGGTCACGGCGAATGTACTCTTCGGTGTGTCGCGCGCGATCGGTGTAGTATGTGCCGCTGTTGCTGTAGTACCAATCACGCGAAGACGGAGGCGGTGCCGACGACATCGAAGAGGCTGCTGGAGGTGGCGGTGGTGGTGGATACGCCGAGGCGTACGGAGGTGGCGGTGCCCCGTGATGGTGATGGTGGTGATGTGGTGGCGGCGGCGCTGGTACCGATGGCCCATATCGATCGTCTTCGTAGTGGTAGTACGGTCGCCTGCCGTCGCCGTTGCCACTGCTCGGGCGATGATGGTAGGACGATGAGGCGGGAGGAGGAGGCGACCGCGATCGTGAGCGTGAACGTGAACGGTAACCCGATGCATAGGTGCCCCGAGCGCGAGTGGGACTGCGTTCCTCGAGGTCGTAGTACTCTGGCGGAGGTCGGTAGCAGTCGCGGTTCTCTGACGGCGGATAGGGGCATTCCAGCTTCCTGTCGAGGTGCCGCGCGGCCACAGTGTCGAGGCCTCACTCGTTAGCACGCGAAGCCCCCAAGGAGGACATGCATTCGGTCGACGTACCAGTGACCCTCACGGCCACAGGCGAAGCACCTTCCCTTGCTCGGGTTCGACTCGGTGCGTGACGAGGGCGCTCCTGCAGCTCCCGGAGGCCTGGGCTTCGAGATCGAGAACTCGGCGACCAGCGTGCAGCCGCGGATGGTCACGGTACGAAGCTGCTCGATCGCAGCCACCGCCTCGGCGTCGTTGAGGAACTCCTACTCGTTCCCACATCGAGAGTCATGGTGAGTCGCTTGAGCCTTGCGTCCTTGCAGCGAGATCGACATCGCCCAGAGTGCGTCGTACGATGAACGCGAAGCCACTCTTGAGTGTGACGCTCCCAATCTCGCCATAGCGTTGAGCAACCTCCGTCAGCTCCTCTCGCGTAATGTTCGTGGGCAGGTTCCCGATATAAACCGACGACATGGTTCCCTTACAACCTCAGCCCTTTCAACGAGACGAATCTTCCTTCGATGCCCGATGGAGGGTGATAGTGATGATGGGGAACCGAGAGAGAGAGAGAGAGAGAGAGAGAGAGAGAGAGAGAGAGAGACTGAGACTGAGACTGAGACTGAGACTGAGAGAAGAGAAGAAGCGGTCGCTGTGTCCCTTGCGCAAACAACTAAACGGCTCTGCTCTCGAATATTCGAGCGCGCGTTGCTGGGGTACACTGGTTCTTCTCTCCGTCGCTCGATGAATCTCTGCCGGAACAGCGAGGGAATCCGAGGTCTGTTGCGGACCTGGGCTGTGCGATCGAGAGAGACATGGCAGGATCAAGAGAGGCTCGGGCTCATGAGGTCGAGGAGGGAGGGAGGCACACAGAGGCTCGCTCTCACTCTCGTTCATTTCGTTGTTGCCGCTGCTGTTCTCGCACCTCACTCGACACTCGACATCAACAACAACAACAACATCGCGATCGAAATGCTGCTGTGTGTGGTGTATGCGCTCGGGTTCATCGTGGCTTTTGGTGGCTTGGTGTGGGGTCTGGAGTACCTGCGTCGTGCTCGTAATGTGCGCCAGACCTTGACGCAGATGATGGCTGCTGGCGAGTGGGTGCTCATCACGGGAGCTTCGTCGGGTTCGTGGCGTCGCTGGCTGGCACCTCGCGAGGCACAACAACGACGCAACCTGACATCCACTATGGTTGCATGGTGTTGTGTAGGATTGGGTGCCGAGTTTGCCAAGTCGTTCGCAGCCATGGGATACTCGTGTGTGCTGGT
>Ga0209935_1003679_pt1 | contig 15319 bp, 17 predicted proteins | sample ThiBio_1000_plan_2_FD_183958 | JGI IMG/M metagenome (GOLD analysis project Ga0209935, IMG submission 183958) | Wastewater bioreactor microbial communities from Cape Town, South Africa - Thiocy_cont_1000_plan (SPAdes) | ecosystem: Engineered > Bioreactor > Thiocyanate-remediating >... | reverse complement strand
AATTCTGTTCTATTCTACCTTCTGATTTCATCCATTCATCGATATAGAACTATAGCGATGCTCTACTCGAGATTGCACAAACCGAAGGACTCTCGACCAATGAGCTCTCGGCCGTGTTCTCGACCATCAAGACTCTCGTACCACTATCGTCTCATCTGATCGAACAGTTGCATCAGCGAATCGAGAGCTGGACGGCGACAGCACACCAGTCGCTCGAGTCCGATCATGAAGATGATCGTACACTCGTTGTCGGAGATCTCCTCGCCAAACTGATGCCGTTCTATCGAGTGTATCACTCGTACGGATACAACTATCATCGAGCTTCTCGGGCCTTGAGTATCTGTATGCGCAATGAGACCTTTGCGTTGGCTGTCGAGAGAATCGAAGCTGCCACGAAAGCCTCGTGGTCCGAAGCTGTCGGTCTCGAATCTCTCTTGATCAAGCCAATCCAACGAGTGCCTCTAACATTGTTGATACTCGAGGTACGAATCCATCCATTCATCCACTCAATCTCACTCAACAGGTTCCTCATATGAATATCTGATCTGATTGGTTGGAAATATCTGATTGGTTGGAAATATCTGATTGGAATCTCTATAGAATCTCTCGCGAAAGACACCAGTTCACCATCCAGATCATGAACTCGTGAGCCAAGCGACTCGTACTCTTGGAGCGGTACTCGAGTTCCTCGATTCCAGTATTCAAGATACCGAGATGCGCAATCTCTTCTTGGAGATGCGAGCGCGTCTTCCTCACGCCAAGCATCTCATTCAACCGCATCGGACCTTGCATTTCGAAGGCAAGGTGACGATCGAAAACAACGCCAAGGCTCGAGCATCAGACTCTGGCAGCAACAGCAGAGGTTCATCCTTGATGCAACAACGTGTGTTGCACCTATGGTTGTTCAACGACGTCTTGGTGCACGTCAAGAGCTCGATGACGCACTCACGAAACACCAAGGTCGCGAGTACCAAGTACACATGGCCATTGAACTTGATCTGGATCGAGGATCGTGCCGATACTCCCAGTAATGGTACAACCGAATGCCTCGTACAGCCTCGAGAGTCACACTCACGAGACTCACTCTTGATCTTGTGATGGCTGTAGACACCAAGCTGCCGTACTCATTCTCTCTCATCGGACCACTCAAGAGCTACGTGCTTCGTTTCGCGACCGAGCAAGAGAAGCACCAATGGTACTCTCAGCTCTCGAGTGCCGTACAACGTGCGATTGCTGATGACCCCAAGTCGGATCTCGTGTCGCGTATCGGCACCTATGCCTTTCCGAATGCTGGCGGGTATGACGGCCCACCAAGACTATATCTACCACGCTATATACTCACCCAAACCCATCTCATTCTTATCGCCATCATTGAATCATTAGTGAGTATTCGGGTCAATGGGTTCGAGGCAAGGTACCTTATTATGATTGAGAATGTATCAACGTGTATATCAAGTCTCTGGCTAATGGTAGAATCGTACCTGCGTTGGACGTTGGATCAGATCCATGGCTACGGTGAGTTTACCTTCTTCAACAACAAGTACTCTGGTGAATGGGAGAACAATGTCAAGAGTGGCATGGGTTCGTTCGAGTGTCTCACGGGAGAGACGTACATCGGTCAGTGGGCCAACGATCGACCGCATGGCATCGGTACGTTCCGATACCATAACGGCGATCTCTACGAAGGAGCATGGAAGGATGGACTTCGTGATGGGCGAGTACGTTGCCCACTCTCGTACATTGGGAGCATTGTTGTCATCATTCTCACTCATACCTCTCTGCCTTCTATCAGGGAATCAATCGGTTTGTGAATGGCGACTTGTACGATGGCGAATGGAAGAACAACGTACCATACGGCGAGGGCCAATACACCAGTTCAAGTGGATACGTGTACGTTGGAGCATGGCAAGGCGGCTTGGTACGTACCAATCAAACTCTCGTGAATGCAAACATGGCGACTGCGACTGTCGAATCCGTGGGCTAACTCAATTTATTGATCGCGTGTACTGGATAGCCTCATGGTGAGGGAGTATTGCAATCGCCCAACGGCCGCACCTACCAAGGCGAGTTCTCGCAGGGTAAGCGCCATGGACTCGGTCGCTTGGACTATGCCAATGGCGAGTTCTACGTCGGCAACTTCTTGAACGACAAGCCTCATGGTCGTGGATTGTTGCAGTCGACGTCGTACGTGTACGATGGCTTCTGGGCGCATGGTTTGCGAGACGGACCCGAAGGCACCATGGTGTATCCGAACGGCAGCGTGTACCGTGGAGCATGGAAGAATGGCCTGCCGCATGGCGTTGGTACGCTCGACAGCACCGAGGGAGGTGCGGTGCATTACGGCGGCCACTGGAGCGAGGGTCACTTCAATGGCCGCGGCAAGTTGCTCTACGCCACGGGCGACTCGATCGACGGCCACTTCAAGGACGACCTTCCTCACGGCCGTGGCCTTCACTCGGCCGTCAACAATGTCTTGTTCGAGGGCAAATGGCACGAAGGCACGCGTACCGGCAATGGTACGCTCGGTGTCGGGCCATCACGATGGTCGGCATGTGCTCATGAGGGTATCATGTTCCTCAAGAGTGGCTCGCTGATGACCTCATGCTTGCTATCGATTGAGTTGCCGACCTTTCATTTGTCGTATCTCTAATTGATCGATCAACGCTTATCTATCTCTCTATCTATTCATTTCTCTATCTATCTATCTCAGATATATTCAATCTCAGATATTCATCTTCGTACTCATCAATATACTCTCTATCATTATTTATATGAGCTTACTCTTTTGTCTTGCTTGATGATAGATAGAGGTACAAAGTTTATCAGAGAGAGATTGAGTATAGTCAACAATAGATATAGCTTGATAGCTTGTAGTCAAGAGAAACACTTTCTCACATATAAACGACAATGATGATAATTGATTGATTGGGAGAGAGTAGCGATTGGAACAGCAATCTACTCACTGTCATCAACCATGGCGGTGCGTTTGCAGTGACGATACTCGCGTTGAATGAATGGATGACGCTTGATCTTGGAGAGTGAGATGCGCTGTCGAGGGTTCTTGAGAAGCATCCTCTTGAGCAGGTCGACGGCTTCACTCGGGAACCACTCGGGCCAGCAGGGCTCGGTGAACATGATGGCCTTGGCAGTCTCGCCCTCGGTCTCGCCCCAGAACGGGTATCGACCGCGCATCATGACGTAGAGTACGACTCCGGCGCTCCAGACATCGAGTTCCGGACCTTCGACCAGTGTGCCGATGAATGACTCGGGAGCCGAGTAGTGAAGCGTTCCTCCTCGAGCCTCCAACGATCGACTCTTGGGCTTGAATCGATCGGCCAATCCAAAATCGCCAAGGAGTACATTCAGGTTCGAGTCGAGGAATATATTGTCGGGTTTGAGATCTCTAAAGAGCCCGAGCGAGCGAGCACGTGTGAGTCGATGAAGGATATACAGGTTCGACAAGATGGAGGGCGAGGACACATACAAGTGGACCAAGTGCTTCTTGTGCATATGATCGAGTGCGAGAACCAATTGAACAAAGATACGCTTGGCCTCGAGTACTGGTAGCATGCCCTCGGCAGAGAGGGTAATGTGGTCGTGCAAATCACCTCCGCGAGCGAGTTGCATCGCCAGGAAGAGACGTTCCTCGAGTTCGATGCGGTCGTGGAGCTTGACAATGTGCGGATGCGAGAGTGCCGCCATGCAATCGGCCTCACGAATCGCAAAGAGTCGATTGGGGTTGGCGGCATTGAGCTCCTTGATGATGACGGCCTCGCGTGTGATCTTGTTCATGCCAATGTGGATGACGCCGTAATTACCGCCCTCGAGCTGCTCGCGCAATCGGTAGCCGTGAGCGCTGAGTTGGCGCGTCAAGGTGCGCGGGGTTTGAGGCGCACGAGGCGTGCGAGGTGACCGAGGTGTGAGCTTGACAGTAGATGTGAGGATCATGTTGATCTCGGTCGGGATTGTGGGTATCGGCTGGTAGCGCCTGAGAGAGTAAGGAACGTGAGGATGAGTGAGTGAGTGAGTGAGTGTGAGTGCCGTGAGGTGATGATGCAGATAGGACGGCGAGGCTGCTCTTATATACGGCGGCCGTCGGCTACACAGGGGTACCAGAAATGAGTGCGACCAAGAGACCTCTTTGAGAGTAATGACACGCGTTAGGTTGCAAGGACCACATCGGATTGGCACGACACCGATATGGCGGCCCGGACGCACGAGCAACCCCGGAATCTTCATCGAACAATATCTGGATGAGGCCCAATTGCCACGCTGGGACGCCGGTGTGACTTTGGACATTGAGTGCCACGCATTCTGGCTGCCTCTTATCCATCCACAGGTACACGCTAGCGCGTGGTGGTGCGCCGGATAGCCGAGGTATTCGGCAGAACGAGTATGGTAGCGAACGAGTAGGAGGGGAAGGTTGTACCAATGGAGCTGAGCACTCCAAAGGCGGTAACTCGTGCCTGCTCGACCGACTGTACCTTGGGCAACCAAAAGAACGGAGGTTAGGAGGAGTACGTAGAATTGTGGTATACAAGCATCGATCGCTCGGTTTGAGGATCGCTGTGCCAGTGAGCACGCAAGCAACTAAACGAGCGAGCGAGCGAGAAGGCGCCGCGTGGAGCGTGGAGATATTATCTCGGCGCGAGATGCGAGATGAGAGATGAGATGCTGCTCACTCGTGTAGAAGTATAGCGCGCATCTATCAAGCAGGAGAGTGTGAGCTACGGTGTCGATACCGAATAGATGATACAACCACCGCGTGCGTACCACAACTGTACCTCCTTCACCAAGACGATGCCAACTCACGTGATGGGTTGTTTGTTTGTTCGTTCAGTGTGTCGTTTGCTCGTTCGCTCGCTCGCCGTCTCGTTGCTGCATCGCCATCGCTCTCGGAAGGCGTATCATCAATCTTCTCGCGTGCACCTCCGTGTCTTGTGCGCGTGGATAGACATCTCTTTGTCGTTGCGGCAGATTGTGAGTTGGAGGAAGATTGATGGCAGACGATACTCCTCCTCTTCTTGATCGAGATGCTCGAATCAAGCTCTCGATTGGCACCAAGCAAGCAGACGATGCCGATGGCCAGTTCAACATGCCTCTTGACTTGGCGTTCGACCATCATCGAGGCGTCTTGCTCGTTTCTGACGGCAGGAACAATCGAGTGCAAGTATTCTCTTGTGACGATGGCTCGTTCGTGTCCAAGCTCGGCGAGGAAGGCAAGCAACCAGGCCAGTTCCGGTCTCCAAATGGTCTTGCGATCGATCACGATCATGATCGCATCCTCATCGTCGACTGCAATAATCATCGAGTACAATCATGGTCTCTGAGCGACCAATCGTTCTTGTCGTGCATCGGCCAGTATGGACCACGAGATCTCGAGTTCTTGTATCCTCAAGGCATTGCGATCGACAAGCATCATCATCGCATCATCATCGTCGACTCCAACAACAGTCGATTGGTGTTCATGTCGTCGATCGATCTCTCGTTCTTGTTCTCTGTCGGCGGCAAGGAAGGATCTCGGCCAGGAGAGTTTAATCTCCCATCAAACATTGGGGTCGATCATGATCGACATCGAATCGTCGTCTGTGATACCTTCAATCATCGAGTGCAAGTACTGTCGCTGATCGATGGCTCGTTCTTGTTCATGTTCGGCTCTCAAGGCCATCAACCAGGCCAACTCGAGTACCCTCATGGATTGTGCGTCGCCAACCAAGGCCGCATCATCGTCGCCGACACATGCAACAATCGACTGCAAGCATTCACTCACCAAGGCCATCACATCTCGTCGTTCGATTGTGGCAGCGATTCTCCTGCGGGAGTTGCATTCGACGAGCATCGAGGTCTCATCGCCTTCTCGGCAGGCCATCGAGTGCATGTGATTGGAGCCAATCAATGGCTTGCCGACACGTTCACATGGCGACCAGATCTCCATCGATATGCTCCATCATCGATCAAGCAAGCGGTCTCGACGATGACGATGATTCGATCGCTGGTCGATGAGTGTTCGTCGATGTCGATGATTCCGAACGAGCTCTTGTTCGAGATCTTCTCGTTCCTTTGATGCCGATGCTGCTGCTGGTGGATCTCTCGATATCATGATGAGGTCTCGAAGGATTTGACATCGAGTATCGTATCTCTTGCCATCTATCTATCTATCTCTCTCTCTCTCTCTCTCTCTCGTTGAAATGGAATGGTGATGTGGTTCACGGTACCTCTCTTTGGTGAATGATTGCAATGTCAATCATACCCCAACACCACAACACAACACAACACAATACAATACAATACAATACAATACAATACAATACAATACAATACAATACAATACAATACAATACAATACAATACCAATACAATACAATACAATACAATACAATACAATACAATACAATACAATACAATACAATACAATACAATACAATACAATACAATACAATACAATACCAATACAATACAATACAATACAATGCAATACAATACAATACAATACAATACAATACAATACAATACAATGCAATACAATACAATACAATACAATACAATACAATACAATACAATACAATACAATGCAATACAATGCAATACAATACAATACAATACAATACAATACAATAAAAGCCAAGTGAACCTCCGATATCATGATTCAAGAATCATCGTCAAGAAGAGGAGACCTGAGTGAGCGAGGTGCTGTTCTTTGGCTCCTTCGTCGATTGCTTCGTTGCTTCGTTGCGTCGTTACTTCTCGGTGTCTCGCGTGTATCGTGTGTAGCTTCATCTCTTGGTTTGCAGTTTGCAGTTTGAGAACAAATCTCTTGTAGTTGCGGCAGGTTGTGGGTTGGAGGAAGATTGATGGCAGACGATACTCCTCCTCTTCTTGATCGAGATGCTCGAATCAAGGTCTCGATTGGCACCAAGCATCCTGGCGATGCCGATGGCTTGCTCTCCCATCCTCGGGGCTTGGCGTTCGACCATCATCGAGGTCTCTTGTTGGTCGTCGAGTTTCACAATCATCGAGTGCAAGTGTTCTCTTGTGACGATGGCTCGTTCGTGTCCAAGTTCGGCAAGCAGGGCAAGAAACCAGGCCAGTTCAGGAATCCATGGGGCCTTGCGATCGATCACGATCATGATCGCATCTTCGTCGTCGACTCGAACAATGATCGCATACAATCATGGTCTCTGAGCGAGCAATTGTTCTTGTCATGCATTGGCCAGTATGGATCGGGAGAGCTCGAGTTTGACGATCCTCAAGGCCTTGCGATTGACAAGCATCATCATCGCATCATCGTCGTCGACTCCAACAACAATCGATTGGTGTTCTTGTCGTCGATCGATCTCTCGCTCTTGTTCTCTGTCGGCAACGAAGGATCTCAGCCAGGCGAGTTCTCGTCTCCAACAGGCATTGCGATCGATCATGAACGACATCGAATCGTCGTCTGTGATACCCGCAATCATCGAGTGCAAGTACTGTCGCTGATCGATGGCTCGTTCTTGTTCATGTTCGGCTCGTATGGCAATCAACCAGGCAAGTTCAAGCTCCCTCATGGAGTGTGCATCGCCAACCAAGGCCGAATCATCGTCGCCGACTTCACCAACGGTCGACTGCAATCGTTCACTCACCAAGGCCATCACATCTCGTCGTTCGATTGTGGTGGCGAGAAGCCATGTGTAGCGGCGTTCGACGAGCATCGAGGTCTCATCGCCTTCTCGGCAGGCCATCGAGTGCATGTGATTGGAGCCAATCAATGGCTTGCCGACACGTTCACATGGCGACCAGATCTCCATCGATATGCTCCATCATCGATCAAGCAAGCGGTCTCGACGATGACGATGATTCGATCGCTGGTCGATGATTCGGCGCTGTCGATGATTCCGAACGAGCTCTTGTTCGAGATCTTCTCGATGCTCGAGCCTTCCGATCGCCAGATGCCTCTCGAGCAACAACGATATGAGAGTGCAACGACATCAACCACTGGGCCATCATCTGGCGAGAGCAGCAGCAAGTGCGCCATGATGTGAATGCCTCGTCTCCTTGATATCTCTCGGTCAGGCTCTCGAAGGCTCTCGCTCACATTGGTTCATGAGCATCTCTCTCTCTCTCTCTCTCTCTCTCTCTCTCTCTCTCTCTCTCTCGTGCCATTGGCACAATCACAATCACAACGACAAGTCGCTCGACCAACTGTCTACGTTCAATCCCAGGCCAATCATGCGATCCAATACATCATTCATGTGTGATACATCAATCTTCTCGTCTTGAGTACAGCGCAGCTTGGCCGCCTTCCTGTAGAGCTCGTCTGTGCCGAGCACTGGTCACATCACGATGCAGCTATTCGTGTCTTGTCGACTTGTGGCAACCCTAACTGATGGGACTTCAAGCATCGAGAAGATCTCGAACAAGAGCTCGTTCGGAATCATCGACATCGCCGAACACTCATCGACCAGCGATCGAATCATCGTCATCGTCAAGACCGCTTGCTTGATCGATGATGGAGCATATCGATGGAGATCTGGTCGCCACACGAACTTGGTGTCGGCAAGCCATTGATTGGCTCCAATCACGTGCACTCGATGGCCTGCCGAGAAGCCGATGAGACCTCGATGCTCGTCGAATGCAGCATCTTGCGGGTACTCGGTGCCACAATCGAACGACGAGATGTGATGGCCTTGGTGAGTGAATGATTGCAGTCGACGGTTGTTGGTGTCGGCGACGATGATTCGGCCTTGGTTGGCGATGCACAATCCATTGGGGAACTTGAGTTGGCCTGGTTGATGGCCTTGAGAGCCGAAGATGAGCAAGAACGAGCCATCGATCAGCGACAGTACTTGCAATCGATGATTGTAGCTATCACAGACGATGATTCGATGTCGATCATGATCGATCGCGATGCCTAACGGATATGAGAACTCGCCAGGCTGAGATCCTTGCTTGCCGACGTCGAACAAGAACGAGAGATCGATCGACGACAAGAACACCAATCGATGGTTGTTGGAGTCGACGATGATGATGCGATGATGATGCTTGTCGACAGCGATGCCTCGAGGATACGACAACGAGCGAACAAGTGTTCCCAACTTGTCGATACACGATGAGAACGATTGGTCGCTCAGAGACCATGATTGTACTTGATGATTGTTCGTGTCAGCGATGAGTATGCGATCATGATCGTGATCGATCGCAAGTCCCCATGGATACTGGAGCTGGCCTGGTTGCTTGCCTTCCTCGCCGAACTTGGACACGAACGAGCCATCGTCGCAAGAGAATGCTTGCACTCGATTGTTGTTGTCGGAGACGAACAAGAGGCCTCGATGATGGTCGAACTCAAGGCCGAGCGGGGAAGAGAACAAGCCATCGGCATTGGCTGGTTGCTTGGAGCCAATCGAGAGCTTGATTCGAGCATCTCGATCAAGAAGAAGAGGAGGATTGTCTCCCATTGTGGCGGTGGTAAGTGCGTAACAATGTGCGACTCTGCGAGTGAGTACACGAGCGAGAGCAGCGAGGTTAACACGACATACACGAGAGCGCGAGCAAGCAACAACCTCACGAGCACACGACGTCAGGCTTGTTGGTTGGTTCGTGTCGCTGCTCGTTCGCTCGCTCGTCGTCTCGTTGCTGCATCGCCATCGCTCTCGGAAGGCGTATCATCAATCATCTCTCGTGTATCTCCGTGTCTTGTGCGCGTGGATAGACATCTCTGTTGTCGTTGTGGCAGGTTGTGAGTTGGAGGAAGATTGATGGCAGACGATACTCCTCTTCTTCTTGATCGAGATGCTCGAATCAAGCTCTCGATTGGCTCCACGCCACAAGGTGATGCCGGTGGCCAGTTCGACAGGCCTGCTGATGGCTTGCTCTCTTCCCCGCTCGGGCTTGAGTTCGACCATCATCGAGGTCTCTTGCTCGTCTCTGACAACAACAATCATCGAGTGCAAGTATTCTCTTGTGACGATGGCTCGTTCGTCTCCAAGTTCGGCGAGGAAGGATCGCAACCAGGCCAGCTCCACTATCCATGGGGCCTTGCGATCGACCGCGATCATGATCGCATCCTCATTGTCGATTGCTTCAATGATCGCCTTCAATCATGGTCTCTGAGCGACCAATCGTTCTTGTCGTGCATCGGCAAGAAGGGCTCGAGCAGGTGGCGATTCCGCGGCGCTCGAGGCATCGCTGTCGACAAGCACCATCATCGCATCATCATCACCGACACCCATAACCACCGATTGGTGTTCTTGTCGTCGATCGATCTGTCGTTCTTGTTCTCTGTCGGCGGCAACGAAGGATCTCAGCCTGGCGAGTTCAAATATCCATCAGGCATTGCGATCGATCATGAACGACATCGAATCATCGTCTGTGATACCTTCAATCATCGAGTGCAAGTACTGTCGTCGATCGATGGCTCGTTCTTGCTCGAGTTCGGCTCTCAAGGCGATCAACCAGGCCAACTCAACAATCCTTTTGGAGTGTGCGTCGCCAACCAAGGCCGAATCATCGTCGCCGACACGAGCAACAATCGAGTGCAATCATTCACTCACCAAGGCCATCACATCTCGTCGTTCGATTGTGGCACCGAGTACCCGCAAGTCGTTGCGTTCGACGAGCATCGAGGTCTCATCGCCCTCTCGGCGGGCCATCGAGTGCATGTGATTGGAGCCAATCAATGGCTTGCCGACACGTTCACATGGCGACCAGATCTCCATCGATATGCTCCATCATCGATCAAGCAAGCGGTCTCGACGATGACGATGATTCGATCGCTGGTCGATGAGAGGTCGGCGATGTCGATGATTCCGAACGAGCTCTTGTTCGAGATCTTCTCGTTCCTTTGATGCCGATGCTGCTGCTGCTGCTGCTGCTGCTGCTGCTGCTGCTGGATCTCTCGATATCATGATGAGGTCTCGAAGGATTGGACATCCACTCACGAACTTGTGCACGCATATCGCAAGTATCGTATCTCTATCCATCTCTCTCTCTCTCTCTCATTGAAGTGCAATGGTGATGTGGTTCACGGTATCTCTCTTTGGTGAATGATTGCAATCTCAATCATATCCTCTCACAATACAATACAATACAATACAATACAATACAATACAATACAATACAATACAATACAATGCAATACAATACAATACAATACAAGCCAAGTGGACCTCCGATATATATCATGATTCAAGAATCATCGTCAAGAAGAGGCTGACTGTGTGAGCGAGGTGCTGTTCTTTGGCTCCTTCGTCGATTGCTTCGTTGCTTCGTTGCTTCGTTGCTTCTCGGTGTCTCGCGTGTATCGTGTGTAGCTTCATCTCTTGGGTTGCAGTTTGCAGCTTGAGAACAAATCTCTTGTAGTTGCGGCAGGTTGTGGGTTGGAAGAAGAAGATTGATGGCAGACGATACTCCTCTTCCTCTTGATCGAGATGCTCGAATCAAGCTCTCGATTGGCTCCAAGCAAGCAGGCGATGCCGATGGCTTGCTCTCCCATCCTCGGGGCTTGGCGTTCGACCATCATCGAGGCCTCTTATTGGTCGTCGAGTTTCACAATCATCGAGTGCAAGTGCTCTCTTGTGACGATGGCTCGTTCGTGTCCAAGTTCGGCAAGCAGGGCAAGAAACCAGGCCAGTTCAGGAATCCATGGGGCCTTGCGATCGATCACGATCATGATCGCATCCTCATCGTCGACTCGAACAATAATCGAGTACAATCATGGTCTCTGAGCGACCAATCGTTCTTGTCGTGCATCGGCCAGTATGGATCGGGAGGACTCGAGTTTGACGATCCTCAAGGCCTTGCGATCGACAAGCATCATCATCGCATCATCGTCGTCGACTCCAACAACAGTCGATTGGTGTTCTTGTCGTCGATCGATCTCTCGCTCTTGTTCTCTGTCGGCAACGAAGGATCTCAGCCTGGCGAGTTCTCGTCTCCAACAGGCATCGCGATCGATCATGATCGACATCGAATCATCGTCTGTGATACCCGCAATCATCGAGTGCAAGTACTGTCGCTGATCGATGGCTCGTTCTTGTTCGAGTTCGGCTCTCAAGGCCATCAACCACGCAAGTTCAATCTCCCTCATGGAGTGTGCATCGCCAATCAAGGCCGAATCATCGTCGCCGACTTTACCAACGGTCGGCTGCAATCGTTCACTCACCAAGGCCATCACATCTCGTCGTTCGATTGTGGTGGCGAGAAGCCATGTGTAGCGGCGTTCGACGAGCATCGAGGTCTCATCGCCCTCTCGGCAGGCCATCGAGTGCATGTGATTGGAGCCAATCAATGGCTTGCCGACACGTTCACATGGCGACCAGATCTCCATCGATATGCTCCATCATCGATCAAGCAAGCGATCTCGACGATGACGATGATTCGATCGCTGGTCGATGATTCGGCGATGTCGATGATTCCGAACGAGCTCTTGTTCGAGATCTTCTCGATGCTCGAGCCTTTCGATCGCCAGATGCCTCTCGAGCAACAACGATACGAGAGTGCAACGGCATCAACCACTGGGCCATCATCTGGCGAGAGCAGCAGCAAGTGCGCCATGATGTGAATGCCTCGTCTCCTTGATATCTCTCGGCCAGGCTCTCGAAGGCTCTCGCTCACATTGGTTCATGAGTCTCTCTCTCTCTCTCTCTCTCGTGCCATTGGCACAATCACAATCACAACGACAAGTCGCTCGACCAACTGTCTACGTTCAATCCCAGGCCAATCATGCGATCCAATACATCATTCATGTGTGATACATCAATCTTCTCGTCTTGAGTACAGCGCAGCTTGGCCGCCTTCCTGTAGAGCTCGTCTGTGCCGAGCACTGGTCACATCACGATGCAGCTATTCGTGTCTTGTCGACTTGTGGCAACCCTAACTGATGGGACTTCAAGCATCGAGAAGATCTCGAACAAGAGCTCGTTCGGAATCATCGACATCGCCGAACACTCATCGACCAGCGATCGAATCATCGTCATCGTCAAGACCGCTTGCTTGATCGATGATGGAGCATATCGATGGAGATCTGGTCGCCACACGAACTTGGTGTCGGCAAGCCATTGATTGGCTCCAATCACGTGCACTCGATGGCCTGCCGAGAAGCCGATGAGACCTCGATGCTCGTCGAATGCAGCATCTTGCGGGTACTCGGTGCCACAATCAAACGACGAGATGTGATGGCCTTCGTGAGTGAATGATTGCAGCCGACGGTTGTTGGTGTCGGCAACGATGATTCGGCCTTGGTTGGCGATGCACAATCCATTGGGGAACTTGAGTTGGCCTGGTTGATGGCCTTGAGAGCCGAACTCGAGCAAGAACGAGCCATCGATCGACGACAGTACTTGCACTCGATGATTGAAGCTATCACAGACAATGATTCGATGTCGATCATGATCGATCGCGATGCCTAACGGATATGAGAACTCGCCAGGCTGAGATCCTTTCTTGCCGACGTCGAACAAGAACGAGAGATCGATCGACGACAAGAACACCAATCGATGATTGTTGGAGTCGACGATGACGATGCGATGATGATGCTTGTCGACAGCGATGCCTCGAGGATACGACAACGAGCGAGCAAGTGTTCCCAACTTGTCGATACACGATGAGAACGATTGGTCGCTCAGAGACCATGATTGTACTTGATGATTGTTCGTGTCAGCGATGAGGATGCGATCATGATCGTGATCGATCGCAAGTCCCCATGGATACTGGAACTGGCCTGGTTGCTTGCCTTCCTCGCCGAACCTGGACACGAACGAGCCATCGTCGCAAGAGAATGCTTGCACTCGATTGTTGTTGTCGGAGACGAGCAAGAGGCCTCGATGATGGTCGAACTCAAGGCCGAGCGGGGAAGAGAACAAGCCATCGGCATCGCCTCGATGCTTGGTGCCAATCGAGAGCTTGATTCGAGCATCTCGATCAAGAAGAAGAGGAGGATTGTCTCCCATTGTGGCGGTGGTAAGTACGTAACTATGTGCGACTCTGCGAGTGAGTACACGAGCGAGAGCAGCGAGGCTAACACGACACACACTCACATACGCGGGAGAGAGAGAGCGAGCAAGCAACAACCTCACGCGCACACGACGTCAGGCTTGTTGGTTGGTTCGTGTCGCTGCTCGTTCGCTCGCTCGTCGTCTCGTTGCTGCATCGCCATCGCTCTCGGAAGGCGTATCATCCATCTTCTCGCGTGTATCTCCGTGTCTTGTGCGCGTGGAAAGACATCTCTTTTGTCGTTGCGGCAGGTTGTGAGTTGGAGGAAGATCGATGGCAGACGATACTCTTCTTGATCGAGATGCTCGAATCAAGATCTCGATTGGCTCCAAGCAAGCAGGCAATGCCGATGGCAAGTTCTCCAACCCTCGAGGCTTGGCGTTCGACCATCATCGAGGTCTCTTGCTCGTCTCTGACACCAACAACCATCGAGTGCAAGTATTCTCGTGTGACGATGGCTCGTTCGTGTCCAAGCTCGGCTCGTTCGGGAATCAACCAGGCCAGCTCTTGAACCCCTTTTGCCTTGCGATCGATCACGATCATGATCGCATCCTCATCGTCGACTCGAACAATGATCGCCTTCAATTATGGCCTCTGAGCGAGCAATCGTTCTTGTCGTGCGTCGGCCAGTATGGGTCAGGATATCTCGAGTTCAGGAATCCTCGAGGCATTGCGATCGACAAGCATCATCATCGCATCATCATCGTCGACTCCAACAACCATCGATTGGTATTCTTGTCGTCGATCGATCTCTCGTTCTTGTTCGACGTCGGCGGCAAGCAAGGATCTCAACCTGGAGAGTTCCACTACCCTCATGGCATTGCGGTCGATCATGATCGACATCGAATCATCGTCACTGATACCTGCAATCATCGAGTGCAAGTACTGTCGCTGATCGACGGCTCGTTCTTGTTCATGTTCGGCTCTCAAGGCGATCAACCAGACCAACTCAACGATCCTTTTGGATTGTGCGTCGCCAACCAAGGCCGAATCATCGTCGCCGACACCAACAACCGTCGACTGCAATCATTCACTCACCAAGGCCATCACATCTCGTCGTTCGATTGTGGCCGCGATACTCCATCGGGAGTTGCGTTCGACGAGCATCGAGGTCTCATCGCCTTCACGGCAGGCAATCAAGTGCACGTGATTGGAGCCAATCAATGGCTTGCCGACACGTTCACATGGCGACCAGATCTCCATCGATATGCTCCATCATCGATCAAACAAGCGGTCTCGACGATGACGATGATTCGATCGCTGGTCGATGAGAGGTCGGCGATGTCGATGATTCCGAACGAGCTCTTGTTCGAGATCTTCTCGTTCCTTTGATGCCGATGCTGCTGCTGCTGCT
>Ga0209935_1003675_pt1 | contig 15339 bp, 18 predicted proteins | sample ThiBio_1000_plan_2_FD_183958 | JGI IMG/M metagenome (GOLD analysis project Ga0209935, IMG submission 183958) | Wastewater bioreactor microbial communities from Cape Town, South Africa - Thiocy_cont_1000_plan (SPAdes) | ecosystem: Engineered > Bioreactor > Thiocyanate-remediating >... | reverse complement strand
CCATCAGACACCTCCTATTGCCAACGCCATATGGATGAAGTGCTCACCGTTTGCGTCATTGCTCCGCGGCCGTGGCACAGAGAGCTTGCCGAGCAGAGGAACCAAACGAAGCCGCGAGGAATTCGAGCCCGAAGTCATTGTCTCGCAGCGTACGTTGCAATCCTCGAATGTCGATTGGCTATCAATGCTGGCTCGTGCGCTAACCGACCGCGCGGCTCATGCGTGTGAACCAACGATGACAGCACTCGAAGATGGCGAGCCGCTTGATCGAAATGCCAAGCGCCGCCGAGTTCACTCGTCGACAAGGTGCGCCGCAGCACTTGTTGCTAGTGGAGTTGCGTTCGTGATACTGATTGATGTTGCTTGCTCGCTTGCTTGGGGAGTAGCGAATTGAGCAAGCTGCGAAAGGAAATCGAACAAGCGGTCGAACGAAAGCACTCTGGCATCCGCGTCGTGTCGAAGGGCCATGAGAAGATGGAGTTGACACTCGGTGATTCGCAAGAGCTGCAAGTCGGACAAGTACTCATCGACCTATCGCCGCTGCCTGCGCCGTCTTCGCCGTCGTCTTCGTGGCTGGCTCCATCGTCGGCGTCGAGTCAAGAAGCTGCCATGGTACGGCCGATCGCTCGCTGGAATGTGGCGCCAGACAACCACCAATGCTGGGAATGATGTGCGTAGCGGCACGTGCTGCCCGAGATCTCGGCTACAGTGCGGTACTGGTGCGAGGAGTTCGGCGAGTACAAGGTGTGGTCGGCCGAGCTTGGCGATGTACAGTCGACGTTGGAGGAGGTGAAGGTACGCGAGAGAGGAGCGGAAACGGAAACGGAAACGGAAACGGCGTGAGACTCATCGCGAGCCATTGTGTGTATGATGCAGGCATTCATTCACATGCTACGCACGGTGAACGCCGAGATCAAGCCATTCGAGACCAGCCTGCAGCTCAAGCTCTCGCACAAGCAGCACTACGTCGCCGTCACGTGTACGCTCGAGCGTTGTACCGCGCCGTGCATCACGCTCTGCATCCCCAACAACTACCCCAACAGCGACGCAGCCATCACATACAAGTTTTGGAAGGGATACTGTACGTATCAAGTAGCCCTCCTCCTGCTGCTCCCCTGATGCAGGGCGCTGTCACTCACTCACGCCTGCCCTTGCCCACCAGCAACCAGCGAGTTCTTCCCACCGCTCGTAGCCAAGTTCGAGCGCCAGGTCGTGCTCCTACCGAGGCCCCTCCGTCTCACTGCCATGCTGGAGCTGTTGCTGAGCTGCTCCTCGCCGAACATCAAGCGCGAACCAGAGAGTGCAGCAGCGCCACGACAAGCGCAGCAGTCGGCAGCAGCAGCAGTTTCGCTTCGTTGATGAGATTGGGGATGATGGTTGTTGTGTCGTGTTGTGTCGGTGCTGTTCTTGCGTTTCCATCAACGGTCGGCACCAACGGTCAACTGCCGCAGCCGCATACATAAAGCCGCCGCGCCGCGCGCCGTGCCGCATTCACTGTTCTTCCTGCCTCTCCAGTGCCACCGCTACCACGGTCGCTACAACTACTACGCCGCAGCACCCACCATCCTCATACGCTCTCGCCTCTTGCCTCTTTGAATGGCGAGCACCGTTGCCACCACGGCAGCGCCACTCGCCACGCTGTGTGTCGCGCACTTGAGCTCGGCGCTGCTGGCGTGCGACGCTGACATCGATCGTCTCGTCGTGCTGCCAGCCGAGTTGCGTGAGCGCATCTTTGCTGCCGTTGTCTCGAGCGCCCCCAGTCGTCTGTCGGACGCTGCGCTCTCGAGCCTCATCTCGCCCAACACCTCGCGCCTCGATCTCTCGGGCCTTCACCGGCTCGAGTGCGCGCAGCTGGCGCGTTCGATCGCCACCTGCGCCGCGCATCTGACCGAGTTGCGCCTCGACACGCTCGCGGCGGTCGATGCCGATTGCTTGCCGGCGGCGCTGCTTGCTCTCCATGCGTCGAGTGCGCCCTTGTTCCCGTCGCTCCGCAAGCTGTCGCTGTCGCGCTGCGCACACGCCACCACGTCGACCTTGCTGTTCTTCCTGCAGCATGCACCGCGTCTCGCCAGCCTCCGGGCGGCAGGCTGCTCGCTGCTTCAACTCGATGCGGCACTGATGGCTGCTGTCAAGGCACACGCTTGCTTGGCGCTGCTTGACCTCTCGCGTTCCGGCTCGCGTCACAAGTGCGCAGCGGATTCGAGTGCACCGTTCGATCCATTTGCTGCCGACTCGGAGCCAGGTGAGCTCGCTGCTGCTCCTCCTCGCCCCACACAGGAGCAGCAGCAGCCAGAAGCACCGGAGCAGGAGGAAGTAGAGGAGACTACTACTGCCAACACCGATGGCCTCGAGCTCGGGAGCTCGAGTGCACCCTCTGCCGGATCGCTACGGTACCTCTCGCTCAACCACTGCAAGGCTTGGGTCGACGACCGCACGGTGGCGCTCGTGGCGCGCACGTTCGGCCCGTCGCTGCTCGAGCTGCATCTCAAGGAATGCTGGTCGATCACCGACGCCGCGGTCGATGCCGTCACGAACCACTGCCCGCGGCTCACGGTGTTGCGCGTCGACTTTTGCCATACGATCTCGGACGATGCCGTGTGCCGCTTGGTGCACAGCGCCGGCGCGCGGCTGCGCAGCTTCAGCCTCTCGGGCTGCTACCTCGTGACCGAGCGCTCGATCGACGCGCTCGCAGCCAACTGCCCGAACCTCTCGTCGATCTCGCTCGTCGACTGCGATCGCATCGGCTCGCTGGCAATCGAATCGCTGGTCGAGCAGTGTCCGCGCCTGGAGTCGGTCGATCTCTCGCGCCTCGCCAACGTCGCGAGCACGATCGACACGATCGCCACCAAGTGCACGCAGCTCACGAAGCTCAAGTGGAGCAGCAACTCGCACGCCGTCTCGCAGCGTACATGCCAGCGGCTGGCTCGCGTCGCCGGCAGCACGTTGACGTCGTTCGCCGCCAACGACCACCAGCAGCTCGATGACGCGTGTCTGATCGATCTCGCCAAGTACGGCTGCACGCGCCTCGAGCGCCTGCACCTCGCCAACTGCGCACGCCTCTCGGACTCGGCCATCGAGCACCTGGCGCACTACAACGCCAGCCACCTGCGCTCGATCACGCTCGCCAACAATCGCCTCCTGACCGATCGTGCGCTCAAGGCCATCGCCGATCACTGCCCCAACCTCGAGACGCTCGACGTCGCCAGCTGCTCGGCCATCCGCTCGAGCGGCTTCCTCGCCATCGCCACACGCTGCCGGTCGCTTCGCTCGCTCAACCTCTCCGGCTGTAAGCCCAAGCGCCTGGCGCTCGAGGCACTGACCTCGCGCTGCCAGCGACTCGAGAGCCTCCGCATGACGTCCAAGCACCTCACCGACGCCATGCTGCACTCGCTGCTGCGCGAGTCGCCGCTCTTGCGCGAGCTCCACATCGACGGCGCCAATCGCCTCTCGGAGCGAGCGTTCGAGCCGTGCACCGACAAGAGCCTCGGCGTGCGGCTGCAACACGTGCGCCTGATCGAATGCCGCCGCATCAACGACACGGCGCTCCAGGCGCTGCTGCAAGGGTGTGCCCGCTCGCTCACCGAGCTCTACCTCATTCGATGCCCGCTCGTGAGCGACCTCACGATCGAGCACGTTGCCTCCGTCAACCAAGCGAGCGCCAAGAGCACCACCGGAGGTGCTGCTGTCGGCGAGCTCGAGTCGCTGTTCCTGTGCCAGAACCCGGCCATCTCGAAGCCGGCCGTCCGTCGGCTGCGAACTCTCTGCCCGCACCTGAGTGTCATGGGCTCATTCTGTGACACGTAACGAGGCCAGCCACCGCTCATACCGACGGATATCTCTCGAACACACTGGGAAGCCGCAAGCGAGCGAGCGCGCAAGGCCAGAATACCCGGCGAGTCACGCAGCAACAGCAGCAGCAGCCTCCTGTCCAGATACGTGCTCCGCTCACACTCTGCTGAGGCTTCTTCTATTGAGACGGCCTACCTAACCCACGGCGGCGTCGTAGGCAGCCACTCGAACACTCGAACAATCGGCTGCTTGGTTGGTTGGTTGGTTGGTTGGTGCCTTCGCGGTTTGCCGTCCGTCAGCAAGTGAGACGATGTACCGCGCTGGCACTCTCCTCGTCCTCCTTCGGCACAGAACGATTGGCGAGCAGCAGCAAGGAGTCTGCCGCAATATTGGTATGCCGACGTTGATGCCATTCTATAGTGATGTTGTAGTCTTGGATTGATGAGTAAAGAAGCGCCCCCAATCCACACACAATCTCATTCGCGTCGTTGCCTGCTGCCGTTCGCATCGCTCGCTCGTATGGAGGAGGATGATGGCCGCGCTGCTCCACCAACATCAACAACGACAACGACAACAACGACCACCACGGCAGTGACTGCTGTTGCTGCATCAGCGAGCGATGCCACTGCCATGATGGTGGTAGACCAACCAACGACATCGACGACACCGACGCCGAGCATCTCTCGCAACTCGTCCAGCAGCAGTAGCAGCAGCAGCAGCACCGGCAGCTCGCATGGCTATCTCATCGCTGCGTCTGTCGTCGGTGATGAGATCGTACAGCCTCGCAAGGCCAAGCTCGCCGTCTACGAGGCACACTTTCAGAACAAGAGCACCGCCGCGGCGACGACCACGACCACGAGCGCCACCAAGGACAAGAAGCTCTACTGCATCTGTCGGCAGGTGTACGATCCCGCGAAGCCGATGGTCGGCTGCGACAAGTGCGACGAGTGGTACCACCTCAGCTGCATCGGCTGGACGGTACACATGGTGGCCGAGCTCGGCGACAAGCCGTTCGCGTGCCATGTGTGCACCGGCACTCCACGTACGACCGGCGCTGCGCTGCCGATCATCGGCAGCAGTGGCTCACGCTTCGGTGTGTGCGCGTGTGTGTGTGTGTGTGACGTTGGTGTCGTAGTACCGCCCAAGGTCGCCGACGGAACGCCCAGCAAGAGCCCATCGCCGTCGAAGGCGAGCACTTCATCGTTGGCCAGCGGCTCCGATTGTCCATCGTCAGCCAAGGCAAGCAGCTCGTCGCACAAAGCCAAGCCACCAAGCGCCAGCAGCAGCAGCGCCAGCAGCAACGCCAGCACCAGCAACGTCGATGTGCGTACTTCCTGCATCCGACTCGAACTCGCAACGCCGTGTTCTGAATGCTGACATCGATCCACGGATCAGCGCACCGAGGCTCGCTCAGCAACCAAGGCCTCGTGGGCGCTGTTACTGCAGCATCTCGAGGGCGAGGTCATCGTGCTGCCCAGCGCGTCGCAGAGCAACCGCGCCATCATTCGCAACAACACGATCGAATGTCTGTGCAACCTGCCGTCGTGTCCAAAGACGCTACCGACCGCGAGCGCCTTCGAGAAGCACGGAGGTATGCTGCCAATGCTGCCAATGCTGCCAATGCTGCCAATGGCTCACACTCACGCACTCTCTATCCGACAAGGCATGGGCTATCGCAAGAACGCCTGGGACTCGATCGTCGTGAAGCGAACGGGCCAGACACTACGTCAGGCGCTGGCGGAACTCGAAGTTGGCAGCACTCCGACGGCCACGGTCTCGAAACGGCCACCCAGCGATCCCAAGCTCGCTGCCGCTGCTGCTGCCAAGCGCGCCAAGGACAAGGAGTACAAGCGCAAGAAGCAAGCTGAGCGCTCTCACGCTGCTGCTGCCAAGGCCCGCAAGGTCCATCGCGATTACGAGCACGATAGCGACGGCGACCACGACGGAGACGACACCGACGCCGACACTGCGACATCGGAGACCGACGACGACGAGCGTCCGTTGGAGACGCAGCCGCTGCTGGGCATCAAGCGCAAGCGCGAGCATCCGGGACTCTCGGCCGCACAACTTGGCCAGCCGGGCGCCAAGCGACAATGCAAGATGGACGGCTGCAACGCGCTGGCGCGCCATTGCTCCAAGTACTGCAGTGATGAGTGTGGCCTCGTGGTCGCCAGGTACTGGCCACAAGCGCCGCCGCGTGATTGTGGTGGTGCTGCTCGTCTGCTGACACGACATCATTTCATATATCAGGCAAGTGTTGATTCGGCGCGAAGACGAAAAGACCGAGGCTCAAGGACAGCTGCTGAAACAACAAGTCGACGAGGCGCGCAAGCAGGGACCGCAGTTCCACTCGGACATTGAGGACTTTGGCATGCTCGATGAGCTGGCGCACAAGCTCGAGCTTTGCTTCCAAGAGATGTCGCGCATTCGGCTGCAGGAGGAGCGTCTCGACAAGGCGGCTCTCTTTGCGAGCAGCACCATCATGGACGTGCCGGCCAAGGTGCGTGCTCGTCTGTGCGGTTCCACCGTCGCACGCATGACTCACGCACTCGAGTGCCGTCGCAGCCACCGAGTAAGCGCGCCAGGAACGTCGAGATCATCGATTGCATATCATGCGGACATCCGATCCTGACCGGAAGCTATCCATCTCATATGAAAAAGTGTTTCGAGAAGGTACGTGCGGTCACTTGAGTGTGAGGGAGGGAGGTCTGCATTCGTTCACTCACTCACTGTTGCCGACTCGTCCTGACCAGAAAGAGACGCGTGAATCGAAACCCGATATCGATACCGAACTGGTGTACTGCAACTCCTACAATCCCAAGACTCACCGCTACTGCCACAAGCTTCGTGCGAGCTGTCCCTTCCATCAGCTGCTCGTACGTTTCACTACCGCGGTGCATGCTGCTCACTGTCCCTCGGCTCACTCGATTGGGTTCTCTCTCTCTCGCGCGCGCAGGACTACAAGCGCAACAAGGGCCAGATCTGTGGCTGCCCTCTCGACTGCTGCCCCGACGAGAACGGAAAGACTGGCACCTTCTACTGCGCCGACGTTCACTACTGTCGCGAGCCACGTCGACGATGCACGCTGCACATCTCGTGGGAGAGCGTTCGTCGTGCCGAGTTGCTGCAGAGCATGTTGCTCACGGTATGGTGGATGATTGCGAGCGTGGCAATCAAAATGACTTGACGCTCACACTCGCGCCGATGCTTGCAGGACCACGCTATTGTCGCCCTCAATCTCGAGCTCTCCAAGATTCGTGCGCGCATCCTGCACCGCCGCACGGTGACCGACATGCGAGAGCACACAGTCGTTCCTTCCAACTAGAAGCAACGCTGCCAGGCTCCATCTTGCTCGCAGCTGTACAAATCAAACCAGAGCAACCTCGAACCAGAAGATCATGATGCTCGAGCCTTGTTATTGACGAGGATGATGGTGATGGTGAGGAGGAGGAGGATGTACTACGAATACACAACATTACGCGGAAGGCTTGGGCAGCGGTACGCGCTTGGAGAACTCGACGATATCGGAGATGATGCGCGGCTGCACTTCATCGCCTCTGCCGGTTACAATGTGAAGCACGTCGGTGAGGAGGCCAACGTTGCCCATAATGTCGACATGGTCGCCCGAGGTCTCGTGTGGCCGCAGCACGGCCTCGAGCATGGCCCCGCGCGTTTCGTGCGCATACTCGCGTACGATCGACGGGCTGCCTGCGGGATTGAACAATGGCTGTGCAAACGAGTGAGTGAGTGAGTGAGTGTGAGTGAGTGAGATATCGTGAGTGAGTGGCTAGGTGCATACCAGTGTCCAAGCGTGAGCACCAAGGAAGCCGAGGCTAATGAGCGGCACCGTTCCGTCTCCCTCTCCCAAACGAACGCCTCGTTGCACGTTGACGTCGTCGGTGACATTGGTTCGGATCTGGAAGGGCAATAAGCTCAAGCAGCCGCCCGAGCGACGAGTGTACAAGTAGCCGCGTTCGGTCGGCTTGCCGATGCCGTAGAGCGTGTAGAACTTGGTGGCAGGAGCTCGCGGCAGATGACACGCGAGAGGGTTGCCCCACCGAGCTCGTAAGCGCTCAATCTCCTCGGGCGTCTCGGGCACTCCGTGTGGCAGGTGCGAGCAATCGACCGGATTGAGCTCCATCGAGTGCTCGCGTTCAATCTTGCTCATGAGACCCGGAGCCACGAGGCGCAGCAAGGCGATCGTGTCGTCAATGTCGAGCGGGCGGCTGGCGTACTGCTGCAGCTCCTTGGGGATCTCGTTGGTCACACCGGCAGGGCATGCGACATCGGTGGCATCCATCTGCACGAGTGAGGGAGGGAGAGAGGGCGAGAGGGTGAGTGAGTGAGTGAGGGGAGTGAATTAGTTGGTTCGCTTGCGGCAACGACGCATACCAGCAGGCCGACGTCATCGACAATGTCGGTCGCGATCGTATCGCGGTATTCGGGCCGGAAACGCTGCTGTTGCGTGCGAATGTGGTGCGGCACCGACTCGGGCGCCGACTCAGAGAAGGAGCGAAAGTCGAGTATGACACCGAGGCTGGTGTTGTGGTACTTGTCCTCGGGTGCGTGCGTGAGATTGCCCCAGATGGCGGTGCCGCCCTTGGGCAGCATGGATGGCAGGCTGCCGAACGAGCGGAACAGGCGCAGGAGGTCGAGGTTCGACACGAGGTTCTCCTTGATGTACACCAGCACGCTGTTGAGGTCGGCCGTGTCCTTCATCTCGCCCGACAGCAGCGAGCTCACGGTCTTGGGCACGCCGAGCATCGCGCCGCCAATGTTGACGAAGGCCTCGAGGTGCGTGTCGATCCACGAGGCGCCGCCGTTGCCGCCGTACGCACTCTCGACCCACTGCATAAAGTACGTGAACACCAAGCCGCCCATCGAGTGCGACAGAACGACCACCTTCTCGCCGTGGTGCTTGTGCAACAGCTCGATCTCGCTCTTGAGGCGCGAAAAGTACGCGTCGCGCATCTCGAGCTTCTGGCACGAGAGGCGCCAGTCGTACGCCGCCATGAACAGCATGCTCGTATCGTAGCCGACGTCGGCGAGGTTCTCGATCATCTTGCCCCACACCCAGTAGTCGGCAATCAGATAGTCGGCGGCCGCCATGCCGCATGCTGGTCGCAACTACTCGATTCACACAGTCAATCAGTCAGGCAATCAATCAATCAATCGGTCAGTCAGCCACGAGAGAGAGACCTTGATGCCAGCGGGATCCAAGCCAGTGGTTTGGTTCAGTGACATATGCGCCAACCAGCAGTCTTTGTTCAAGAGCAGATTTTGAACCATCTACGCAGGATGTCAGTAAGATTCACGATACGATACGGATGGGTTGAATAGAGAACATTGGATTGACAGGCATGTATACATACCGAAGTGCTGCCCCAGAAGCATTGCCGAAACGAGGTCGCTGCGCAGGGGAGATACTCCCACACCTCAAGCTACTCTCACGCGGCCGTCATTGTGATGAGTTCTCGAGGCCGAGGAGCAATAGATAGATAGCTAGCTACCACTAGAGAGAGTGCGATACCTTGGTCGACACGATGCCCGGCACAAAGACCACGGGATGCTTGGCTCGCAGACCTTGCGCAGCAGCGTCGCGTCCCGGCCGATTGACGTTGCTGCCGACGAACTGGTCGCGTACTACGCGCACACTCTCGCGCACGCCTTCATCTTGTGCCGCAAAGAGGCTGGTGCCAATGAGTACCACGAGCACACCCGAGAGAAAGTACAAGAGGTTGCTGCTGCACGCAGGCCTGCACTTGCCGGCGTGAGCAGGCTTCTTGGGCGCTGCCTTCTTGATGACGTTGGCGTTGGCGGTGGTGTCTTTGTTGCCCGTGGTGGAAGCGTTAGCGTCGTTGGGTTTGTTCGCGGTGGCGGTGGGTTTGGATTTCGTCTTGGCCATCGCGCTGTCACTACTCTCACGCTCGCGAGGGTGGAGGGCAAGCGAAGCGAGCGAGACGAGCGAGAGGCGGACACGAAGCGAATGAGGTAAAGAAACTACAAACGATGGAAGGCTCTATTGCAGGGAGGAGCGTTGCGGCGAATGGGTGGTGTTCGGTTGGTTTGGGATTGGGAGGGATGGATGGATGGGTAGCAATACATGGAGAGGGATGAGGAAGGGAGAGCGAGTGTGCGTGTGTGGCTGACGTGCTTAGAGCTCGTCCTTGGGCCTCAACTTGGAGACGGCCAACTCGAAGCGCAAGAGATCGCCGGCCTTGGTGACGCCGAGCTCGCGCAAAAACTCGCGCGTGAGCGCCGGCAGGAGCTCGCTCGTGATGCTATTGTCGTGGAAGAGCTGCTTGTACTGCTCGAGTGAGTTGCGCTCGAGCCACTTGTCGACGTCGAGGCGCTTGAGGCTGGCGCCCTTGCGACCGAGCAGCGCCACGGTGGAATCGTGGCCGTTGTCGACCGCGAGCTCGAGCGCCGTGCGCGGCTTCTCGTCCGTGGTCTCGAGCTCGGTGTTGGCGTTGGCGGCGAGCAGCACGGCGAGGGCACCGTTGGCGCCCTTGGCGGCCGCGTGGTGCAACGGCGTCCAGCCGCTGTTGTCGGCGCGGTTGACGTTGGCACCGTGCGCGACGAGCAGCTCGGCGATCGAGGCGCGGTCGAGGGCCGCCGCGACGTGAAGCGCCGTCACGGTGTTGACCGTGTGGTCGGGATCGACATTCGAGTCCATGAGTACCTCGACGAACTCGAATTGATTCTGCTGCACGGCCACGTGGAGTGCGCTCCAGCCTTGACCGTCGACGGCCGTGATATGAGCGCCGGCACGAACGAGAGCCTTGGCCATCTTGATATCGCTGTGAGAGAGAGAAGGAGAGAGAAGGTGATGAGTAACACGAGACTGATGATGGCGATGATGATGATGATGAGGAAGAGGAGATTGCAACGAACCCATGAGCAGCAGCAAGTCGGAGGGCCGACAAGCGCTCGGCCGTCACGTGGTTGGGATTGGCGCCCTTGGCCAGGAGATGCTCGACGGCCTCGGTGTTTCCGGCACCGGCGGCCACCAAGAGCGGCGTCCAGCGGCGCTCAAAGGTCGGCAAGTTGGGGTTGGCCTTGGCGTCGAGCAGGAGGTCGATGATGATCGGGTGGTTGTTGAAGGCGGCCTTGTGCAGCGGGCTGGCGCCCTCGGAGTCACGCACGTCGACGTGCGCCTTGGCGTTCAAGAGCGCCGAGACCATGGCACGGTTGCCGAGGAACGAAGCAATGTGCAGCGGCGTGGTGTTGTTCATGTCGCCGATGTTGGGGTTGGCGTTGGCGTCCAGCAGCGCCGTGACGATCTCGGCCGTGCCGTTGAGGGCCGCGAGGAAGAGCACGCTCTTGCCCGACGCATACTTGGCGTTGGGGTCGGCGCCCTTGGCCAGCAGGCGAGCGACGATGTTGCTGTGCGAGAACTGCGCGGCGTTGTGCAGAGGAGTCCAGCCGTCGGCAGCCTTGGCGTTGACATCGGCGCCGGCCTCGAGCAAGAGATCGACGGTCTCGAGGCTGCCACCGATCGCCGCCTCGTGGAGCGCAGTGATCTGGTGCGACGTAGCCTGTGCGAAGCGCGATAAGGGTGAGTCAACCACGAGAGCGGTAACAGCCAGCCATCATCACGACCATCTCACCGTACCCGAGTGACCGAGGCGCCACGCTTGAGGAGCTGACGAACGATGCCAGGTTGGCCAAAGGCGCACGCGTAGAAGAGCGGCGTGGCCTCGTTATTGTTGGTGAGCGAGACGTCGGCACCGCTGTTCAACAACAATCGAGCAATCTCCTCGTTTCCTGTGAATGTACCAGTAATGGTCGCCAAGGTTGAGTTGCGTTGATGCGGTACATATGTGCGCCACAACTCGCTCCCGCTCCCGCTCTCGAACTAACAAACTAACACAAAAATACAAAAACGGGGGCGCTCTCTCACCCGCGAACAGCACTTGTCGGCGGCGTACCAAGAGCACTGGCGGCATGCAGCGGCGTATCGCCCTTGTTGTCCTGGATGTTGGGGTCGGCACCAGCAGACAGCAAGACCTCGACCGTATCGACGCGGCCCTCTTGGGCAGCCTCGTGCAGCGCTGTGTACGCCAGCCGACGCAAGTAAGCAGCCAGGCGCGAGAGCAGAGCCACGACCAACGACGACGACGACAAGAAGCAGCACGTACGCGTTCGGTTGTCAACGTTCTTGGCGTTCACCTCGCCTCCGTGGTCGATCAACAAGCGCACCCAGTCGACGATGCCCTTGGAGCTAGCAGCATGAAGCGGGGTCCAGCCACCAGTGATCTTCTCGGCCGGGCTGGCGCCGGTGTTGAGCAGCTCGCGCACTCGCGCGTCGTTGTCTTGCAGGATAGCGACCATGAGCGGCGTCTCGGCCGGCTGCTCCTCTGAGAGTGAGAGTGAGAGAGAGTGAGAGTGAGTGCGAGTGCGCACGAACAGCAGAAGAGTACACCAGAGCGATGCGGTTGCCGTTGGCGCGCGTCTTGTCGACGAACAACATAACGCGTGCAGCGGCACACGAGCAGCAGCAGCAGCGGCGCACTCGCGCAACCGGCCTAAAGTGGCGCGGAACGACGCAAACACGGCAAGCAAGGCTCTCTCTAACGTGGAAGCGTGCGCCACGTGTGGGTGTGTATGCGTGCGTGCGTGCTACGTACCAGCACTCGCGACCGCGACGACCATGAACATCAAGAGCGCCGCAGCGCACACCAACCAAACTGAGCGCATTGTAGCTTGATCTATCTCTCTCTAGTGCACACCCGCACGCCCAAAACACGAGGCACGAGGGAGCATCATCGTCAGCATCAACGTCAGTCACACCACGACCACCACGAGCCTCCCGATGGAGGAGCGAACCTCTCGCAAGCACGTACAACGAAAGCCCACAGCAATTCAAACAGCAGCGAGACGAGCGAGAGAGGCAGGCAGGCGCTGGTGATGTGGCAGAGGAGGACGACGAGCAGAAGAGCAGCAGCACTGCGGCAGAGCAAAGACCACACAACGCCCCGATCAACGCAATGGCGCGCTTAGGACGTGCGCGAGATTTTTCCCCTCTCTCTCGCCACACTGAATCTGCCCGCCAAACCAACCCAACCAACCCGAATCCCAACCAAACGCACTTCTTCCACTTGCTCACTTACTCACTTGCTTGCTTGCTTGCTCTCGCGCTTTGTTCTCTTGCACGGAGTAATGCCAACGCCACTCGGTGCTGCTTGGCGTGCTGCGGTACGGTGGAGCGCATCGGCACTCGTTGCTGTTCCGTGGCTCTCGGCTGCGTTGGTGGTCTCGAGCGTCGCGCGTGACAAACGCCGTGCGTTCCACTGGCTTCGTCGCTGGTGTCGGTGTCAGATGGCGATCATGGGCATCGAGCACGAGATCGTGGTGACGCCCGCAGCGCGCGAGGTGCTCGAGCGTCACGAGCGTACCGAGCACTCGCCATCATCGCCGTCGTCATCATCGCCGAGCCGCGGGCTCGTGTTCGTGCTCTTGAACCAAGAGTCGCTCGCCGAGAACTGGCTCGTACCGCTGCTGCTGCCGCGCGAGCGTCCGGCCTTCTTCTTCTCGAATCTCGGCTTTCTGATGCTGCCATGGTTCGGGTGGCTCGTGTGGTCTCTCGGCGCCGTGGCGATGCTGCGCGGTAACGCTGAGCAGGCGCGCCGCGCGCTCGACATTGCCAAGGAGCGCGTTCGTGCTGGCCAATCGTGCTACATCTCGATCGAGGGCCGCCGTTCGGTCGATGGCACACGGTCCGAGTACAAGCGCGGATCGGTAGTGCTGGCCATCGATACGCAAGCCACCATAGTGCCAGTGCTCTTTCACGGAGCCAGACAGAGTACGAGCGGCTCTCCCTCTCTCACACTCACGCTGCTGACATACCTGCTGCTTCTATTTGAATCAATCAGTCATGCCATATGGCAGCTGGGTTGTCCATCCTGGTCGCTTGGTGGCGCATCTCCTCGACCCCATCGACACGCGCGGAATGACGCTCGAGTCGCGCTTCGAGCTCACCGAGCGGTTGCGGCAGGTGTACCTGGAACACGCACCACCGGCCACAACGATCACCGTACCCAGCAACAGCAGCAAGAACAATGGTCCAATCACATGACATACGAATGATCTGGTGAGGGGACTGCTCCGGCTGGATTGGTTGTTGTCGTCGTGCACTCCGCGATTCATTCGATTCATTCGTTTCGCCCGCTGCCGCCGCGCGCATCTCTCCCTCCGCCCATGGCATCCGAGCCCAACGCTGCCCCCGCTGCGGCGGGTGGCTGGTCTGTTTGGAGCCTCCTGGGATACAACAACACTGCACCACAGACCCAAGCACCGCCACCTCCACCTCAACAGCAGTCGTGGTGGGGCTGGCTGACGAGCTGGGTTGCGAGCCCGCCGCCGCCGCCAGCTGCTGCTGCTCCGCCAGCCGCTTCGGCCGACACTCGCCCCACGCCAGCACCACCTGCAGCCCCCAAGCCCCAGCCTGAAGCGCCAATTACAACGCTTAATGTGCCGCCACCGGCCGAACCACTGCCAGAAGCCGAACGCGTCTGTGGGCCGATGGCAGTGGGCCCCGAGCTCGCCGTCTCGAGTAACGGTCCCGCCGCCGCCGCCGCCACCGCCAAGAACTCCGACGGCCCTGAAACCACCGCCACCACCACCGCCATCAGCACTGCTGCAGTGGACAGCACTGCAACCAAGAGCGAGCCGCTGAGCAACTCGTCGAACACCGATGAAGTGAGCAAAGCAGCGACTCTGGTGCGTGCGAGAGCGAGCGTCGCATTCGCGTAGAACACAGGCCATCTGACCCGCACTGATGTGTAGGCGCCGGTGGGCTCACGCCCCGTACGACTTACTCGTCCTCCCTCACGAGCACATCTGCGAGAGCGCAAGAACTTTCGAGGCGAGACCGACGATGAGCCCAAGGAGGTCGAAGCAGCCGCCGCCTCCGCCAGCAGCAGCAGCAGCAGATCTGGCAGCTCGTCCGCACCCTCGACGCCAGTGACCGCCTCGCAGGCCAAGCCGTTCAATCCTTTGTCCCCGCAAGGCGGAGGCATGCCAAGTATGTCGTTGATCCGCGCGAGAACGCGAGAACGAGAGAGAGAGATTTAGAGAGAGAGAGAGAGAGAGAGAGAGAGAGATTGCTGAATGCCGCGCTACGCGTGTGCTGCAGAGTTCGACATCTCGGCCGTCAAGCTGAAGAAGAGCACGCCAGCTCCGGCCAAGAACGATGCTGGTACGTCGCGTCGCGTCGACTCGGCTCGCTCGCACAGTCACTCACGCTCACTCGCTTGGTGGATCGTGCAGCACAACCGGCCGTGCAGACCGATCTTCGTAGCGTGCTGCGCAAGACGAGCAATCCGGCACAGAACCAAGATGGCGCTGCTCAATAGAGCAAGCAGCAGGCGAGATGGACCGCTGTGCATTGTAGAGAATCACGAGTGAGAGAGAGAGCGAGTGAGAGAGAGACCCAAGTGGTGTTGGCGGTCGTGCGCTATGCACGCGATTTACTTGCCTAGGCGATTACATTACATCACCCTTGCAAAGAGAGCAAGAGCGATCGATCGATGGATGGATGAGAGGGGG
>Ga0209935_1003674_pt1 | contig 15341 bp, 18 predicted proteins | sample ThiBio_1000_plan_2_FD_183958 | JGI IMG/M metagenome (GOLD analysis project Ga0209935, IMG submission 183958) | Wastewater bioreactor microbial communities from Cape Town, South Africa - Thiocy_cont_1000_plan (SPAdes) | ecosystem: Engineered > Bioreactor > Thiocyanate-remediating >... | reverse complement strand
GAATAAATCTCTTCATTGTAAAGCTTGCCTTTCAATTTGTTTCTTTTTGTGAACTTGATATGTATTAGGAGATTCCAACTTTGTTAGTTTTGATAGCTCTTGTTTTTGTTTCAATTGTACAGTTTTTTTCAATTCCTTTTATAGTGTTACTTAACAATGAGACTTTTAGTTTATTGTTTGCTAAGATTTCAAAATGAAAGTACAATTTCATTGATGTAAATTTCAATGTAGTTATTTCTAATGAAGGAGTTGGAATGTTAATTTTTATTAAAATTAAATCATAAAACCATTCTTTTTTGTGTCTTTGATTTGTTTGTTTTTTCTAAAAAGCAAATTTGTCAGTTATAGCTTTAATAGCATCTTTAAAACCAAAAATTGTAGTATTTGGTATTTTGCTTGCTAACTTTAAAGCTAAAGATATTTTTGAAAAGTGAGTATCACAAACAAAATAATTCCATTCATAAATAAAACCAAATGGTTGATTATAACCTAAAGAATATAAATAATATTGCATTTCATAAGTTTAAAATAAGCTTTATCCATAACAATTGTATACAATTTTTTAATTTGTAATGCTTTAAATTCATTTAATGGAAAAATGGAATTTAGTGCATTTTGAACCCACCATGTAGTTTTATTTAAATCCTTAGAAATACAATCAAAAAATTTCATTTTTAATTCTTTATTATCTAAATACCAAATTGTTAAATTAAAATAAGCTCTTTTAGCCAAGTGTAAAAATTATAAGATGTTTCTTCTACTACCATATTTAAATGTAAATTTTCTTTAAAATCTATCACAGCAATTGCTTTACCTTTTTTAAGGTTTTGTTTTTGTTTTTTATATTCATTTTGTTGATGATTATGATATAATTAATGTTTTTCTGCAATTTTAATATTAAGAAGTAATTGTTCATAATCATGAGCATTCTTTTGGTCAAATAGAGTCCCAGTAAAACATTTCAAATTTTTACACTCTATTTGAAAACTACTATTTTCAGTTTTAAGACATTGTGAATGGTATTTATTTAATAAAAAAAGCACCCTCCTCATGTCTTTTTTTTATTGCAAACACAATGTACACAAATCTGTTGCCTTATAACAAACTTTAATATGTAAACAATCTCTGTGTAATAATTTATAAAATTTACTTTTAGAAATTTTGATATTAGGGTGCTTTGCCACCTACCATATCCAAATTTGATTCTTTTGAACATTCCACTATCTTTTAGGCACATCTTCCCATACTTTTTTCCCAATGCACACTTTAACAGTTTTATTGACTGTAAGTTTTGATACTAAATTTGATTTAGCAAATTGCTTGATAAGATCTCTAACATTTTAAGAGATAGCCTTATATAATATTATGTTAAAAATTTATAATATTAAAAGCAATATTATATACTCATTTACATTGTGGCTGTTTGGGTTTGAGTACAAGCATTTATACATTTGAAAATGTTTTTTTGCTCTCTTTCATTAATCCTTTGATATCTCCCAATTGAAGTTGTTTTTAAAATATTTAGGATTCATAACTTATCAAAAAATTAGATTTTAATAAAAGGGAAAATAATTTATACTTTGATAGGTACTAAAAATGATAACCATGTAGTATGTTATCTACTAGTTTCTTGTTCCCACCATGCTTTCAAACCAAAAACCAATGGTTTCCACACTTGTAAGGCATAATCATCCTATTAGAAAAGAATAATAAAACAAAAGTATTTTTCTCCTTTTGTTTCTTTTTTTTTTACTTTTTTCTTTTCCTTTCTCTTCTTTCCTTTTCTCTTTTCTTTTCTCTATTTCTTTTCTTCTCTTCTCTTTTTTTTCTCCTCTCTTTTCCCTCTTTTCTCCTCTCCTCTCTTCTTTTTTCTTCTCCTCTCTTCTTCTCTCTTCTCCTCTCTTCTCCTCTCCTCTCTTTTCCTCTCCTTTTTTCTTTTTTTTTATAGATTGTTACTTAGTTACCTTAACTATTGGTGCTGCTTAAGAAGAGATTGTAAAAGATCCTTTAGCAATAATAAAAGCTCCCCTCTACTACATTTCTTCAAAGCCTTCTTGGCATCAGTCCTGAGCTCTTCTTCCTGTCAGGCCCTAAGGCACTGTATGCTACTTTCTTTCTCTCCATTGTTTTCAGCAACAAAAAAAAAACTGGAAATGTACAAAATTTAGTGTGGGAGTAAAAACTCCATTTCAATTCTTAAATTCTCTAAAAAAAAACACAAAATACATTGGGAATGATTTCCTCGCAACTGACCACAATTATCAAAGTGGATCCATCAACAAGCTCAAGAAGAAAAATAAAATCAAAAGAAGAAAACAAAGAAGAATGGGAAATCAATGAAGACCCTGTATTAAAAGAAGAAAGAATGAAAACAGGAAGGAAAAGAATTGTAAACAAGATTGGAAAAGATATATATATGCAAAGAAAGAAAATACACTAAACACAAAGAACTAAGAAGGGAAACCTATAATCAATTACTCCCAATGGTCTTTGTAGAGGTTGGGTAAACCATAATATGAAGATGTAAGGATATGAGAAGGAGCCTCAAGAAGATACTGGGCATAATTACCTCCAATAAAAGAAGGTTCCCCCTCAAAAAGAGAATGATAAGCAATGTAAGCTATGCTTATGCCCAACAGGATCACAAAGATGAAAGAGATACATGAAAGAATAAGCATAGGTTGTGCTTTCAGCAGGAAAATGACAGAAACCCCAACTACAGCATACAAACTGGGCATCTCTGAGAAAGGATCAACCAAGAAGAGAGAAGGAATTGAAGTAGTACAAAGTGAATGGAAATGAAGGAAATAAGGAAGAAGATCAGCAAATTCACTTGTGAATAGAGATAAAACCTGCTCATCAGTAGCAGTAGAGGGAAGATTAGCTAGGACTTCAATTGAAAGAGGTGATTTTGAAGAAGGAGTCTTTATGAAAGTGGGAAAAGGAGTCAGAAGAGCCCCTATACATGGAAAGCAAGGGTGAAGGAACCCAAAATAGGGTGTAAAAGGCTTCAAAAGAACACCCACAAGAAGGAAACGTAAACAATCCCACATAATAGGGAGTACTAATAAAAAGAAAAGATACAGAAAGATGTACTTCACAAACAAAGGAAGATTACCACATTTGAAATAAAACAAATGAATAAGATCAAGATATTTTTTAAAGAGCAGGATTTTGCTATAAGAGCGAGAATAATGCATATAAAGATTGATGAAATTGGCAACATGACAAAGAAATGGAAAACCTGAAAGGAAGAGAAATAAAAAAAGAACTGAAAAAAAAAAAAAAGAAAAGAAAAACATACAATGATAATCCAGGGCAGAAAATCCTTCCAAAAGAGAAGAAAGAGAAGAAACAGCATTTAAAGATAAGAGCATCTCTAAATATAAAGAGGCAGTTGTTGTAAATGACTTTGGAAGAGGAAAAATGAGTAGGCTCCAATCAGAGAGCTGATTGTAGCATTTGTCATTACAACAATGCCACATGAGATGAAAAGAGACAGATGGATCATTTTCAGATAAGAGTTTATGATAAAAGGGAGTGGTAAGAAGTTTAACCACAGTTGAATGAGTAAAGGCCGAAGAAGAGTCTGTAAATAAGGAACAGAAGAGAGAAGTAATTGATTGAAAAGAGGTTGGCCTGGCCATGTGTTGTATTGTCATCTGAGAGAAAAAAACAAGAAGACAGTTGAGTTCTGAGAAATACAATAAGAGTTAATTTGAAAGAAAGAAACATTAAGGGAAAGGGAGAGTGAATGTGGCACCCCTGAACGATAGTACAAGTTAACTAATTACCAGAACACAGAAGATTTGAAGTAAAGGATCTGAATCTAGAACCTAGGTGAATAGTTGAAAGGTTCAACCATATTTATTATTCTTCCAAGTTTCCTCTAAGAGAATAAACTAGCCCTGGGAACAAACCCAGAGCCCCTCCGACCAGCCTCACTATATCCCTCTCAATAGAGTCATATAAATACTGCAATATACACTCTAAAGAAAAGGGCAAAAACATTGATTTGGCAGGTCTGATAGAAAAGATAGAGAAGAAGAAATAAGAAACACGGAGAGAAGAGTGAGATTGAAAGGGAAGTACTTTGATACAGAAGGAGAAAAACAACCACAAAGGCCCTCATTGCCAAGATCAAAGGGAAAATAAGGAGGAAGTCAGATTACGAAGGTATCCTGAGTAATATCATGGAAAACCTCCAAGGGAAAGTAATGCTTTGACTTAATGAGTAGATGATGAGAAACCCAACAAGAAGAGTAGAGCAGTTGCTAGAAGACATGAAGAAGAGATTTCTCCAAAGACTGGTGTAGTAAGAAGTGTGCAACCTCTTGCAAAACATGTAGTAATTTGAGAAAGAAACCATGGAAGGCTGGAGAAAAAGGATAAAAAGAATGGCTAGAGAAGCTGGGATCAAATCCGATGACATGATAGTCAAGGAAGCATTCATAAGAGGTCTTGTGAATGCTGAGACTAGGAAAATGACTGCAAGAGCCACAAAAAAAGACTGGAAAACACTTACTACAAAGGTGGAAGCAAAAGATAAAGAACATAGAAGACACTAACATGGAGAAAGAACGTTCACAGAATGAAAAAAGAACCCTCAAATGGTTGGAGAGAGAAAGATAACAAAAGAAAGAGATACCTACTTTAAATGCAGTAAAAAAGGACATAAAGTTATGGAATGTGGGAAATTTCAATGCTACAATTGTGGAAAGCAGGGCCACTTAGCAAGAGATTGCAAGGTGAGGCCAAGATTCAACTAGAAAAAGAGAAGATATAATGAAGAAAATAAAAATGAAAAAAGAAGTTCAAAGAACAAAAGGACCTTGAAACAAAAGAACAGAGAAAAGAGGAAGCACCTTAGAGAGCCCTACTAAGGATGTGCATGAACAAAACAAAGGATCTGTTGTTAATAAAAGAATTCTAAAAGAATAAAAGAAAATATGAAGAAAAATGGAATCAAAAAGAAAAGAGATAAAATGAATGAAATAAAATTAAAACAACAACAGAAAATGATAAAACAAAGAAAAAGAAAGAAACAAAGGATAAATAGAGATTTACATAAAGAGGATGTGACAAAATCCACATAAAATGCAATTCTATGGAAGAATGCTCTAAATTAATAAGAAAAATAGAAAAAAGAGAGAGAATTGAAGGAGCATTGGTAATAAAAAGAGAAAAAGAGACAAGAGCATTGATTATGATAGAAATAGAAGGTAAAATGATGAAAAGCCTTACCAATTCAGGAGCATACCTGACAGTCATGGCAATAAAATGGGCAAGATATCTTAAAATAGAAGATAAGATAGATAAAACCCAAGTTCCAAAAGAAACCAATGGGGTCACAGAAAATGGGGTGAAATTCATAGAAAGAGCCCAAATTAGAGTAAGAATTGGTAGAAAAACTATATTCTGGAATACCTGGATAGTAGATAACATCACAATACCCTTCATAATAGGAATAGATATTATGAAAAATAGCAATCTGCTGTTGAGAGATGAGAAAGTATGGAAATATAAAGGAAAATGAATACTTGTTATGATAACAAAGAGAGATGTAAGAAATAAAGGCATACCTACAATAGTAGCTATAAAGAAAGCATTATTACCTAAATATTCAGCTTAATGGGTAAGAGGAGAAATAATAACTTGTGGTAAAAGAAAACTCAAGAATTGTGAAATTAAGATTAAATCCGTAATCAAGATTGGAAAGTGAATAATGGGATAACCTGAATGAAAATAAACAAGAATGATAGAGGGTATATGGAATCAATATACCTAGAAGTAGAAAATAAGAATGGAAGAACAACAAAGGTAGACAAAGGTGATATACTAGCCTTGATAAAAGAAACAGAAACAATAGCATCCAGTTCTATAAAAAATTAGAGACATGAACTTGAATGTTTTGTTAGAAAAGATTGTATGGAGACATAATCTCCCACCATGAAGACTGGTAGAAATAAGAGAAGAAAAGAGAGAGAGAAGGATGGCTATCTTCAATCACTTGCAACAATAGTGAGTAGGGACACTAAAGTAGGGCAGTTTAAAAACTTGAGTTCTGAAAAGGCTCAAGATGATAGCTTAGATGAAAATATACTAAGATTACTTGAGAGAAATAGAAGTTTACTTACCTATGAAAGCAGATGGAAGAGAAAGACTAAACAGGAACAATGAACTGGGAATGGGCATGGCTCCACCCAGGGAAGGTTTAGTGGTCATGTTTAGCTTGAACCACTCAAGTTCAGATGGAATAAAAGGGGAAGAGGTGGAAACAAAGCCCCCACCTCTTTAGACAACCTCCAGCCCAAAAGAAAATGAAAGTCCTTGTCCAGTCAAAAGATGAACCAAAAAGGGAATACAGTGTGAGTATGAAGACTGATTCATGGAAGGATTAGAAATAGTGGAGATGGCTAAGTACATACCATACTAAATAAAGTTGAAAACAACAGACCTAATATATACTCCACAACATCAGCAAGGAAAGCTAATGGATGATGTGATGAATGAAGAAATAGCCAGAATCGCTAAGATGAGGGTAATCCAGAGATTGTAGAGTCCTTACAATTTGCCAATCTTACTGGTAAAGAAGAAGAATGGGCAATGGTAGTGCGTTATTGATTATAGAAACCTGAATAAGGTTACTATAAAAGAGCCTTACTTAATATCTAGGATAGAAAAAGCCTTTGACACACTGCTCAAGGCAAAGTATATAACCACGTTAGACTTGACCTCAGGGTATTAGCAAATACCTTTACAAAAAGAAGATAAAGAGAAGACAGCATTCACAGTGAAATCAGGATGATGGAAATATAACATTTTACCTATGAGTATAACAAATGTAACACTCATATTTCAGAAGAATATGGAAATGATGCTGAATGGCCTGTTATGGATGAAATGTATCATCTATATAGATAATGTGATAATCTTCAGCACCACTTTTGAACAGCACAAGAAAGATATGAGAAGTATTGGAAAGAATGAGAGAATATGAGGTAATAGCAAAACCAAAGAAATGCAAAATAGCAAAAGAAGTAACATACCTAGGACACCAAATAAGTGAAGGTATGTTAAGGACCAAAAAGAAAACAATAGATAAGATTGTGAATATGCCTTTACTAAAGACTCCCAGAGAAATTAGATTGTTTGTGTGTTTAGCAGGATACTACTAAAGATTCATAATGAACTTTGCAAAGATAGCAAAACCACTAACAAATCTACAAAAAAAGGATGAGTTTATGAAATTGAAGAAAATAGGACCTAGAGAATGGAAATTGTCAGAAGAAGTGAAACAGGCAATCTTGGCGTTAAAAGAAGCACAGGTGAAAGAACCAGTCTTAAGGTTACCTAATTTTGACAAACTGTTTGAAATACAAACAAATGCATCAAAGTATGCGATAGGAGGTGTGTTATACCAGAAAGATGAAAAAGGAAAAAGACATCCCATTTAGTATGGAAGTCAAGTCCTAACACCTACAAAACAAAAATATAGCACAAAGAGAAATGTTAGTAGTGTACACCTAGATAAAATACTGGAAAGCATGTTTACAATGTACACTGATCATAGTTTACTAACAAGGATAAAGACAAATAAAGATATAACAGGAAAGTTAATGAATATGATTCTAAAATTACAATAATATGATTTTAAACTGGTATATTTATTAAGGAAAGAAAAATGTAGCAGCTAATGCGTTATCATGTATGCTAATAGCCAAGAAAAACATGAAGGAAATAGAAGAAGCTATTAAAAAGAAAGAAATAGGACCCAATAAAATGGAGAAGATGGAATGGAGACATGCTATCATAGCTGCATTGTCAATAAATGATATGAAAGAAGAATTAGAAAAGAAGAATAAAGAAGGAATCATAAGAGAGAGGCAAAAAAGGACAGTGAGAACAATACTGACCCATGCCTCAAAGAAACAAGGACCCTATATGGTTGATGAAGATACCATGAGTAAAAAACAACTATTAGATGATAATCTGAGTATAGATGATAATCACTGGATAATAGTAGATGAAGTACTCTACCATGTGAGGAAAGAAAAAAAAAGAAACAGAAAGAAATGAATGCAGTTAGTATTACCACTCAAATATAGGCAAGATAATGAAAATGCACCATGAAAAACTATGAGCAAAACATATGAGCCAATTCAAAACCACAGAAAGAATAACTGCAAGCTATTAATGGCCTAAAATGAGAAGAGACATTATCAAATGGGTAAAGAGTTGCATTACATGCCAAGAGCACAGTAAGAAAAAGGAAAAGAAGAAAGGAAAACTCAAACCCATATTGGTGATGAGATCATTCAAGTTAGTAGGGATGGATATCATTTAAGCACTGAAAACAATAGTAATAAGAAACCAACATGTCTTAGTCTTCACAAACTATTACATGAAGTAGGTAGAAGCATTTCCTATAAAGAATATGGAAGCAGAAACAATAGTGAAAATCTTTGTAAGAGAAATTATTATCAGGCATAGAGTACCTGAGAGAATAATAACAGACAGAGGAAGCCAATATATGGCTAAGGTTTTTAGAAAAATAGCAGAAATGGTGCAGATGAAACATTTGCCCACAATTGCATACTACCCACAAACAAATGGTCAAACAGAGAGAACCATAGGAACATTAAAAAAAATAATAGGAAAATTGGTGAGAGAGGTAAATGAATGGGATTTGTAGTTACCTTTCACAATATTCACGTATAGGACAGCAATTCATGAGACTACAAAAGAAACACTGTTTTTTCTTATGTATGGAAGAGATCCTTTCCTACCAAGTGACTTATTTATGAATAAATGAATAGAAGGGCATAAAAGATTGGAAGATTATATCATAGAGATAGCAAAAAGATTTTTAGCTTCTAAATAAAGAGTAAGAGAAGAGACCCTGAAACAAAAACAGCAAATAAAAAATAGATATGATAAATAAGTGAAGGGAGAAATCTCAAAAATTGGTACCTTAGTCTAGTTAGATAAACCAGAAAGAAAAAAAGGAGAACTAAAGAAACTGATGAAAGTATGAAAGGGTTTATATAGAGTGACCAATACCACAGAAAACACTATAGAAATAGTGAATGTAAGGAATGGGGGAGATAAGAAACACATAAACATGGACAGGGTAAAACCTGCATAGATATGAGAAAGAGAGATAGTACTCAATGATATTGAGATACTAGAAGAAGAAAAATATAACCCACTAGATACTAAATCAAAAAAAGAAAACAAAGAAAAATAAATCAATAAAGATCCTGTATTAAAAGAAGAAAAAATGAAAACAGGAAGGAAAAGAATTGTAACTAAGATTAAAAAAGATATATATATGCAAAGAAAGAAAATACACTGAACACAAAGAACTAAGAAGGGAAACTTATAATTGATTACTCCTAATAGTCATTGTAGAGTTCAAGTAAACTGTAATATGAAGATGTAAGGATATAAAAAGGAGCCTCAAGATACTGAGCATAATTACCTCCAATAAAAGAAGGTTCCCCCTCAAAAAGAGAATGATAAGTAATGTAAGCTATGTTTAGCTGTTTATGCCCAACAAGATCACAAAAATGAAAGAAATACATGAAAAGATAAGCATAAATTGCACTTTCAGCAGGAAAGTGACGGAAACCCCAAGTGCAGCTTGCAAATTGGGCATTTCCATCAAGAGGAGGAACAGGATCCAAGAAAGAATCAGCTAAGAAGAGAGAAGGAATTGAAATAGTACAAAGTGAATGGAAATAAAGGAAATAAGGAAGAAGATCAGCAAATTCACCTGTGAATAGAGATAAAACCTGCTCATCAGTAGCAGCAAAGGGAAGATTAGTGAGGACTTTAATTAGAAGGGGTGATTTTAAAGAAGGAGTCTTTATGAAAGTGGGAAAAGGAGTCAGAAGAGCCCCTATACATGGAAAGCAAGGGTGAAGGAACTCAAAATAGGGTGTAAAAGGCTTCAAAAGAACACTCACAAGGAGGAAATGTAAACAATCCCACATGATAGGGAGTACTGATAAGAAAAAGAGATAAGGAAAGATGTACTCCACAAACAAAGGAAAATATAAATACAAAAGAAAAAGAAAGATTACTACATTTGAAATAAAACAGACAAACAAAATTGAGATATTTTATAAAGAGCAGGATTTTGCTATAAGAGCGAGAATAATGCATATAAAGATTGATGAAATTGGTAACATGATGAAGAAATGGAAAACCTGAAAAAAAGAAAAATAAGAAAAGAACTAAGAAGAAAAAAAAAAAAAAAAAAAAAAAAAAAAAAAAAAAAAAAAAAAAAAAAAAAAAAAAAAAAAAAAAAAAGACATACAATTATAATCCAAAAGAAGAAGGGTGGAAAATCCTTCCATAAGAGAAAAAAGAAAAGGAACAGCACTTAAAGATAAGAGCATCTCTAAATATGAAGAAACAGTTGTTGTAAATGACTTTAGAGGAGGAAAAATGGGTAGGCTCTAATCAAAGAGCTGATTGTAGTGTTTATCATTACAATAACACTACACAAAACGAAAAGAGACAAATGGATCATCTTCAAATGAAAGATTACAATAAAAGGGAGTGGTAAGAAGTTTAACCATAGCTGAATGAGTAGAGGCTAAAGAAGAGTCTGTAAATGAGAAACAGAAGAGAGAAGTAATTAATTGAAAAGAGGTCAACCTGGCCATGCATTGTATTGTTGTCTAAGAGGAAAAAAACAAGAAGACAGACAAATTCTGAGAAATACGATAAGAGTTGAGATTTAAAAGAAAGAAACATTAAGGGAAAGGGGAAGTGAATGTAACACCCCTAAACAATAGTACAAGTTAACCAATTACCAGAACACAAAATATTCAAAGTAAAGGATCTGAATCTAGAACCTAGGTGAATGAGTTGAAAAGTTTAACAATATTTATTATTCTTCCTAGTTTCCCTAAGAGAATAAACTAGCCCTGGGAACAAACTCAGAGCCCCTCCAACCAGCCTCACTATACCTCTCAACAGAGTTGTATAAATATTGTGATAGAAAACATTGCTGATTTTGACTTGTGAAATGCAAATGTTTCAATCTAAGTTAATAACACCAGGATATGATTCTTGGAAATGTTGTTGTGGATGAGTTTTGATAGAAGAGGAGATGAAAGCTCCTCTGCCTTATTGAGGAATTTACAAAGCCCAAGAAAAGGGGCAAATCTTGCCTCTGTCCGATTCAATCTATCAAATCTTGTTTCAGCGCATAGATAGCAAAATTTAGCTAAGATCTACGCAATATTTCCAGGCCAGAAAGGGGGACCGACTCCAGAAAAAGAGGTTTCCCTCCAGCTGCAAAACTTACACCAGCTCATACAGAAAGGGTCATGAAGTCTAGCAGTTTGTCTCGCTAATCTTCTGTTTGGCAACGAGCTACCTTGTCGGGGCGAATACAAATCGGCCTACCTTGAAGCTTTCTTGTTCTGCTTTTGAGAGCCATCCAGTGGCCTTCAAAGCGTGTTGTAACCTCACGAATGACTTTGGCACAATCTTCTCATTTATCAACTCCACCCACAGTTGAGGACATCGACCTAATCGAAATGCGGCTACGCACTTTGGTGGAACGAGGCTTCGAAATTGCATTGAACCCTTTGGTTGTGGACTGGCCGCTAGTCAACGCAATTCGCCAGGCTTGTCCTCAAGTTGATCAGAACGGCCCGATGGTCAAGTACCTAATACCTAATTCGAGGTTCCGACGTCTATGTGGGCAGCTTCCATCGTTTCGCCTTCGTAAGCTTAAATAAATCGGACAATGAGCTTATCCAATCCAGCGTGAATGAAGATGCATCCGCGTTCGAGGGAGTCCTTGACAATATGTTAACCGAAGTGCCAAGACCAGATGCTACCATCCGCTCGCAAGCCTTTCTCACGCGACAGAGCCTACAAACACAGCTTTCATACCTTATCGAATCACGCGCCAGGCATGACTTGATCCTGGAGGTCAAATCGCGGCTCAAAGGCGCCACGGTTAACGTCAGCTACCTCAGGGAATGGCTTAAGGTCAGCGAGCTTTTCAATCGCGGGCCACAATGGGGACATTTTTACGACCGATTCGCCCCACAATGGGGACATCTTTACGGCCGATTCGCCGCCTTGTTCGCGGATGCAAGTAAAACGTCTTGATGCATTTACCGAAAAGTAAAGTATGGGAGAGTGCGAATAAAGACAAAGCAACTAACTCTTCATGTTCCTCTCGCATGTCCTTCTTCCACTCTTATTGAAGAAGGTAGCCCCATGGGGAGGAGGGGACCACGAGGAGAGAGGAAGGAAAAGAGAGGCACAAGAAGGGCATAGAGACCGAGAAAGTACAAAGAGTACAGTTTTTCAATGTTGCCGACATCTTGAATGTTGAGAGAGTAGGTAACTCGTTTTCTACGACACAAAAAAAACCTTCCATGAAATTATGTGAAATGCTAACATTTCTTCAGTGTAGAACACTCATTCAGAATTCAGAATTTTTTCACCTGTGTTTAATGTCAGATAATCATAACACATCCACTATTTTGTATGAGGTGTTTTTTTTCCCTTTTTTTTTTCTTTTTTTCATCGCGTGCTTAGGATGCAAACAGCTGTACCTCTGTTGGGATGCTTCCTCATTATAATACTGCAATGCGTTCAAGCAGACGTTTACGTCAAGGCAAACAGCACCTGCGGTGCATCATGTGACGGTTCGGTTAACAATCCATGGCCGACGATTGCGCAGGGGATCCAAGCCGTCTATTCTGTAGGTGGAACGGTCATCATGAACCCAGGAATTTACACGGGCCCTGGAAACTTCGATTTGATCTTTACGAATTCGGCAGCGGTCGTCTTAGAGTACGTTTGTCTGCGGTCATCCTCCGAAATGTAGTAATATCTTCTCAGATCCTCGACAGGTAACCCAGCAGATGTGTTCGTGAACTGCGCCAACGAGGGTCCAGGTTTCATGATACAAAATACCGGCCCAGTTACGATGCAGGGTTTCACCATAGAGGTACCAATCCGATAGAAACAACACCAACAACTGAATTGGCCCACCATCCTACAGAATTGTGCACGCGTCAATGCATCAGGATCTGCGATTCCTTCCGTTTGTGGTGGAGCATTGTCGATCACGGGCGTCAACACCGTGCTCACGTCCATGAACTTTATCGATAACAGCGTGCTTGGGAATGGCGGTGCGATCTGCGTCTACTCGGCGGTGCTGACGATATCCAACTCCCTCTTCCAGAATAGCGCCGCCACAGGTGCAGGAGGGGCTCTGTTTATAGAGTCTGCCACCGTGAACATCACCAACACAACCTTCAGTGGAAGTCGCGCCCCAACCGGGGTAGATGTGTTCTGCAATCAGGCCAAGATAGCAATCGACGGCCGCACCAACCTCGCTAGCAAGGGAACCTCCAACTGCAACTCCTGTCCGATTATGCTCGTGGAAGGTCCAACTCACGCACTGGTCTGCTCGGATCCCCATGGCGGTACGAGCGCCGGCATGCTCATACTCCCCTCGACTTGGTACTCCTCTCTGGTGCTGTGGTTTGCGGCGCTATTTTCGAAGCTAGTGCTTTAGCGTGCAAGTGATTCATTCGAAGAGTAAAAACATTTTTCTGCCATGTGGTGAGTTTTGTTGCGCTGAGGCCAATCGGACCATCCACCGGCCAAGCCGATGGCCTTGTGCACTCGTAGCATCCAATCCACCCTCTCGGCTTGATAGGAAACAAACCGCACATTTTTGTACTGGGTGACGTTGAAGCCGGGAATGGTGAGCAGCCTGGGGCAATGCAAATGGGTGCGTTGCAATAACAACTTCCTTTTTGTCGAGAAGACAAAACAAAAATCTTCGAAGTCCTTATTGAGACGCGCCCAATCACGACCTTTTTCTTCGACTTGACGAAATCGACGTGAGAAAAGCACAATTCGAGCGGCTTGTGCAAGCACGAGTAAACAAAGAGAGGAGTTCAATGCTGGATAATTTTTAGCACATTGAAACGAAAGAACAAATAAAAACCACCAAAAACGTGTCCACTCAAACGGTGTCATACCGATGCGTTTCACGATTGACGGTATTTCTAGAAAGTTTTTGACACAGCACAGTGTTGTTTCGTTGCGGACAAAAATTCGGGCACTTTTGCCCAAGCGATGGCAGGTGTTGGAAGTGTGGGGGTTGTGGAGAGGCCTGTGGTAGTGTTCCCCATCACTACCTTCCCTCATCCCTGCATCAACAACCTTAATCTCCCCATAATTTGCCAAAAAATTGCGAAAGATTGAAGAATTTTTGGATGGATTACCTCTCATCGCCTTCAAAATGTTTTGGCAGATATAGTAGTACGGACAACCCATCCTCACTGTGAGAGCTAAGAAGGTGAGCCCTTCCAATCCTGAAATGAAGGCAAATAGGACAAGGGACCACCCAGCGTCCTTCACTTCCATGCCGCAAACTTACGGAGTTCTGCGTTCTTTGTTGTTGTTTTTTCTGTCTAGCTTGAACTCCTCTGTGTCTGCACCAATTTTTTTTTTCTCGCACTCGGACGTGGTAGAATTGAGAGAAACTCAGCTTTATGCCACCATCGGCTGTTTGCCAAAGGCTCATTATTATACCAAACTCCCTTCCTTGACACTCTTGAAGGGCAATCAAGCGCCTTTAGTTCAGTCTCATTTGATTCCGGAGTCAACAGCGACACTAGTAGGACTACACTCCTTTGAAAGCAACAAGAAGAGTCTCTGCCCTCCACCCAGACGAACTCTGGTACCACACATTTGCGGGTCCGTCAGTTTACTATTCCCCCTAACTCAATAAATAAATCTTTGATAGAGGTTATCCGCAGCAATAGGGATGAACACCCGAATGTCTTTCAAACTTTCCGGATTATTGTGTTTAATTGCAATTCAAGTCACTGTATGTACCCATTCGCTTGTTGGTGTGGCTTGGTGGTATTTGTTAAAAAAAAAAATCGGTAAGATGAAGAATCACGGTAAAGAAAATCGGCGCTGTGCTCGCGGTTGCAGCGCTGTTTCGTTTCGGCCAGACCAATCGCGAACTACTGCGCAGCAAACGATAAACCTTGCCAAGTTACTAAATAATGTTTCTGCCAAACAGAAAAAAGGATCGGTTGTCGGTTCGCAATACCACCAATTGGAATTGCGAGTTTTATCCTTCCACTTATGATCGGTGGGAGTTCGTTCTGGTTACTCTTAAACCTTGGAACACTTTTTTATTATCATTATTATTATTATTTCAACACAACGCCTCACAAGTGAGAACCCGAATGACGTCTATGGTACGGATACTGCTGGTGTTGCTAGCCGTCTATCAATACGCGTTTGCGGAGATCCCTCCTTCTCCCTTA
>Ga0209935_1003668_pt1 | contig 15354 bp, 14 predicted proteins | sample ThiBio_1000_plan_2_FD_183958 | JGI IMG/M metagenome (GOLD analysis project Ga0209935, IMG submission 183958) | Wastewater bioreactor microbial communities from Cape Town, South Africa - Thiocy_cont_1000_plan (SPAdes) | ecosystem: Engineered > Bioreactor > Thiocyanate-remediating >... | reverse complement strand
TTAACGCAGTTGAAATCACCTGCCAGTAAGTTCAACCTCTCACAGTGACTGGATATTATCCTGAAGAACCTCCTTCGCTCAACTTCCTTAGTGGGAGCGTATCCACAGCGAACCTCCTTGCACCCTTCAGCCACCACACGAAAAGACACAAACCTCCCTTCAGCACTCCACTCCTTCATTACCTTCACTCCCTTTCGAAGAGGTACAACAGCGATCCCTTTGGAGACTTGCCTCCGTGGGACGTCCTCAAAGATACCTCCTCTGATTCCCGCCAACGGGTTATCTGTGGGAGTAGAATGGGTCTCCAAGAACACCACAAAGTCCACCTTGAGCTCCCGTGCAACCAACAGAAGTGCGTTCCCTTTGCATTTGGGCATATTTCATACCCCTCAGGATTCTCATTCGCTGAGAATAACAAAACCTCAAGGCAACCATCAAGGCCACTCACGACAAGTTTGTGGGTCAAGGGCTGGCACTGTTGATTGGGTAGCATTCTAGGAATCTGCTTTGATCAGATCCTACCGTACCAAGCAGATCGGTCTCAGACACCAACTCAGTCTTTCTCAGTCAGCAGAAGCCACCACGAACTTGATTGAGCACAGACTTCACGCGGTGATGAAGGTCACGCAAGGACTTAGTAAGAAGACCGCGCTGAACACAGCATGTTGGGAATGTTATAGGACGCATCGTGGCTGTGATGGCCTTCGACCTTGCAAACGATGTGTTGCTTTTGGTAGAGGATCTTCATGTCGCGATCCTTCTCCTGGGTAACGAATTCCTCGGAAGAGAAAGAGACCGGAGCCTTTCACAGGTGCAGAACAAAAAGGGATTTTCTTCATCATGGACCCGCACAGCTTTCTGTCATCAAGCAGGCCAGCAGAATTCAGCTGCCAACCGCGGACCTCCTCTCCGTCATTTACAAATCGTCACTCACCTCGTTGCGACTCGATCGATATATTGGGGGTGAAATCTACTCAAACAGTTGACCTTACCCCTACAATTCGTTGTTCAGTGGTAAATTCCGCTCAAGAATTCATTCTCCCTGAATCTTCTTCGATATCTGTTCTCGGTCGGGGTTAGCCAACATAAATCGTCATGGCGTGCAACACTCCTCCTTCCCTGGAAGATTTCATGGAAGAACTTCTTGCTGAAACAGAAGAGGCTACCGACCATCAGAAAACAACAGCTTCAGTCTTTGAATCGCTGTTGGTGCCTGATGATATGACTCACCTCATTGAAAGCTTTTTCGCTCTCTTTGGCTTGCAAGATTCAACACAGGTATGCAAGACACAGGTATTTCGCCTTTCCGCCTTTGCAAGGTGACCCATTTTTATTTCATAGGTTCTTTTGCAATACAGCCTTTCATTGTCTTCAAGCACGATGTCGACGTTGCCAGGCTAGAACGGGTCCTGCAAGAACCCAACGACAAGGAAGTGTTCTGTCCTTACGATGAATTCTTCTTGCTCACCGCATGTCCATCCTTTTGCAACCTCATGCAATTTTCTGAGGTACTCCTCCTTCCCTCATCAGGAACTAACTTGGATGAAAAGGATGAACTCCTTGGTTTCGGTATGGGAAAAATTATCCCCTATCCCATCTCCATGCCGGCGCAAGATCGACCATACCTGCCCTACCTGTTTCCTCAGACCAAATTGCGGGTCAGTCCGATATTAAAGATCACCCATATTGGTACATGAGGAATAAGTTCCTGCTGGTGCATGCCGACGCAACGCTGCCGTTTTTCTATGCCTTTGATGGAACAATCAGCTTCGCCGTTCTGGGAGTCGAAAAGTTTACCATCTCTGAATATGCAGCATGACGCAACGGCGTGTACGCCCTATGAACAATCAGCTTTGTTCTCAGTTTATCGGGTTTCATAAACGGTACAACACCAATACCTACAATCGTGAAAGGTGTAGCAATGCTTGTTATATTCCTTCTGTGGCTTGCAAAAAACAAAAACTCAGAGCGAAGGATTACAATACGAACGGTGAGGAAGCCTTCTGAGGAGGAATGTTGGTCGCTTATCATGCTGATTTGCCCTTGCAAGCCAGACTCCCGTTGTTCTGAGAACAGAGCATTGGCTCGTTCCCGGCAACGCAGAGGACAAACTACTCGACCGATTTCGTCCTGCATAGTCAGCAGAGAATACCAAATTGACACACATGGCACAGCGCAAGCTGGTTCCTTCAAGAGGTCATTCAAGAACAACCTCGCAAGCGGATTGCACTGAACACAGCATGTTGGGATTGCTATCGAAGCCATCGTGGCTGTGATGGCCTTCGCCCTTGCAAACGCTGTGTTGATCTTCGTCGAGGACCTTCATGTCGCGATCCCTCGGCCACCGAACGAATCCCTCGGAAGAGAAGGAGATCCAACTGCGACGATAGAGGTCAAACTTCTTTCACACTTTCGGAACAAAAAGGGATATTCATTATCATGAATCCTCAACTCTATTTTTCTTCTACAACGCAGTCGGCGAACCGCGAAACGTGCATTCCCTCTCCTTCTCCCTTTCCCACACTCGCAACAGATCACTTCCCTTCCCCAACCTCTTTGCCACTCGATCGAGATTTTCGAGGTGCTAGTGACCCAACTCAAACAAATCAAGGAGAAGAACATCTGTGCACCCCGCCTTCGTTGAACACGAGAATGCCGCTTTCAAAGCTTCGTTCTGTGGTCGATAGCAAACCAAGATTCATTCTCCGTCAGCCTCCTTCATGTTCCCATCTCACCCCGCGTCAATCAACACGAACAATGGAATTCAACATTTCACCTCCTTCCCTTGAAGATATCATGGAAGAACTTCGTAGAGAAAGAGAAGAGGGAATCGAGCATTGTAAAACAACGGCTTCAGTCTTTGAATCGCTGTTGGTGCCTGATGATATGATTCACCTCACCGAAAGTTTCTTCACTCCCTTTGGACTGCGTGATTCAACACAGGTCTAGACCCGCCCACATTATTTCATGGTTCTTTTGCTTTGGGCTAATCGTAGCAAACACACATTTTATACAGCCTTTCATTGTTTTCAACCGCACTGTCGATCTTCTGTGGCTTGAACGGATCATGCAAGAACCTAACGACAAGGACACATTCTGTCCTCTTGATGAATTCTTCTTGCTCTCAGCAAGTCCATCCTTTTGTGATCTCGTCCAATACTCCGAGGTACTCCTTCTTCCGCCGTGCCTTTCCTTTTTAGGAACTGAATTCATGCAAAGGATGAACTCATGGGTCTCAATATTGAGACAATAGTTCCTTCTCCCATCCGCTTGCCTGCGCGAGATCGACGAATGCTGCTCTGCCTTTTTCCTCAGCCAAAATTGCGGGTCAGTCCGATATTCAACGGCCCAGCTTGGAAAATGAGGGATGGACTCTTAATTCAGGCGGACGCAACTATTCAGCTTTTCTATGCGGCTGATGGAACAATCAGCTAGACAAGCTTGAACTAAAACAAAGTTATTCCACAAGCGCATTCCGAAATAGTAAGTCGCTCACAGATTGTTCTGAATCGTTAGAAGTAACAACGGGAAGAGGAAACAACGCAACAGGATGGATGACATGTTGAGAAGCCTGAGTTTGATTCGTTGTCCAATCGCGCGGGAAAAAGGTTGGGGAGCGATGTGTGACGGCGGTTGGGAAAGAAGAAGGAGGGGTGATGCAAGATTTGTTGTTGATCACCACCCGATTGGGGGCAAGAAAGCTTTGCGTATCAACGATGCAGAAATCCCTTTTTTGTTTCTTCGCTGTGAGAGAATTGTTACCTCTGTCTTTCGGCTTAGATCTCTTTCTTTTCTTCGGCCAAGGGATTCGTTCGTTTGGAGCAAGATCGCGACATGAAGGTCCTCGACGAAGATCAACACGGCGTTTGCAAGGTCGAAGACCATCACAACCACGATGGGTTCGATAACAGTCGCAACATGCTGTGTTGAGGGAGGTGTTTTTGCGCGGCCGAGTCCGCTCTTGCGTTGCCTTCATCTCCGTGCTGGCTATGCTCAATTGAATTTGCTGGCGGTCTCGCAAATTTCTTGTCTGGAATGCGATCTGTCTGTTGCCCAGGGTGATCTGAAAATCGCAAGAAAGAGTATTGCGATTTCCTTTCCATTCACTATAGTACCCGCGACAACGGAAGAAGATCTACTTGGAATCGAGACCTAGATCGCAAGATCGAATCGACGCGAAAAATCGAGAAGCAATTCAGCTTCGATATCCGCCTCCAGTGCTTCGTTCTGTGATCGATACACCACAACTCGCTCTCCCTGGACCTCCTTCAAGCTCCCATGTCACCGCACTTCAAGCAACACGAATCGCGATGGAGTCCGACACGCCTACTTCCCTTGAACATTTCATGGAAGAACTTCTTGCCGAAGAGAGGATCCGACCATAAGAAAATAACGGCTTCAGTCTTTCGATCGCTGTGGGTGCCGGATGATATGATTCACCTTACCGAAAGCTGCTGTACGCCCTTTGGCTTGCGAGATTCAACACAGGTAGGCAAATCCTCCCGCCTATTTTATTTAATGGTTTGTTTCTTTTCCTGATGGGGTTTAATCCTTCTTTGCAACACAACCTTTCCTCGTTTTCAAGCACAACGTTAATGTTCCAAGACTTGAACGGGTATTCCAAGAACCCAACGACAAGGAAGTGTTCTGTCCCTTTGAATAATTCTGCTTGCTGATGGCAAGTCCATCCTTTTGCAACCTCATCCAATTCTCTGAGGTACTCCTCCTTCCTCCTTCCCCTCTTCAGGAACTAAGTTGGATGAAAAGCATGAAATCCTTGGTGTCAACGCTACAAAAATACTTCCTTCTCCAATCGTAATGCCGGCGCAAGACCGACCAGTCATCCCTTCCTTTTCCCTCAGACAAAATTGCGGTTAGCCCGATTTGCAAGGTGCACCCAGCTTTCAACGTGAGGAATGGATTCTTACTCCAGGCTGACGCAACGGTACAGCTTTTCTATACGCCCGATGGAACGATCAGCTTTGTCGTTATGGGGTTTGAACGGATCTCATTCATTGAAGGCTGACCCACCGCAACAATTCCGTTTGTGAATGTGTAACAATTGCGCTTGCTATTAAATATTTATTTCCTTATGTGTGCGTTGCTGGAAACAAACTGAAAGGCTTTATTATCCTGACTAAGAGGACCTCGTTAGATCGGATCTGATCAAAGCAATCAATTCAATCACCTTCCTTTCCACAAATTTGCAAAACTCCTCGTTTACCGCGAGAATGTCAGCACCACCTGCACAGGGTAAGGAGTCTCCTTTCTTCTTCTCTCCTTCCTCGTCAACACTCTTTTCTTCCTGGTTTTCCGTCCACGGATGAAGGTAACACATGATTGGACTCGCAAGAAGACCGCACAGCCTGTTGGGATTGTTATCGAAATCATCGGGCTTGCGATGGCCTTCGACCTTGCAAACGCTGTGCTGATCTCGGTCGAGGGCTTTCATGTCGCGATCCTGCTCCCAACGAACGAATCCCTCGGAAGAGAAAGAGACCCAACTCCAAAGGCTCTTTCACAGGGACGAAACGAAAAGGGGTTTTCTTCATCGTTGATCCCCAAATCTTCATTTTCCCCAACACGCCGGCCGTAAAACACGAAACCAGCATCACCCCTCCTTCTTCTTTGCCTTCAGCTTTGCCAGTCTTCGCCTCGAATCCCTCTCTTTCCCCAACCTCCTTGCCGCCCGATCGAGAATCTGATCGCGAGAAGGAATCTAGTCAAACAAATCAAGGAGAAGAGATTCAGGTTCGATATCCGCCTTCAGTATTTAGTCCTGTGCTCGATACCCAACAAAGATTCACACCTGTGGTCGAGACCGAGGAAAGATTCACACAACTCCTTCTCGATCTACCTCCTTCAAAATCTTATCTCACCCCGCGTCAAGCAACACGAACAAGGGAGTTCGACATTCCTCTTTCTGTTGAAGATATCATGGAAGAACTTTGTGTTGAAACCGAAGAGATCACCGACCTTCGGCCCACCGCTAATCATCGGGAAGAAAGTGCTTCAGTCTTTGAATCGCTGTCGGTACCAGATGATATGATCCACCTCACCGAAAGCGTCTTCGCTCCCTTTGGCTTGCGAGATTCAATTCAGGTTTGAAAGCCTCCGCCCCTTTAAATCTTCCTTTAACTCCCGTTTATATACGCCGATGAACAGCCTTTCCTTGTATTCAAGCATCACCTCGATCTTCCATGGCTTGAGCGGGTATTGCAAGAACCCAATGACATGGACACTTTCTATCCTCTTGATGAATTCAGGTTGCTCACAGCAAGTCCATCCTTTTGTGATCTCACCCACTACTCTGAGGTACGCCTCTTTCCTACTTCCCTCTTCTATAATAAGGAACTAACTCAGTCAAAAAAAGGATGAACTCCTTGGCGTCAATTGTTCAAAACTGCTTCCCTCTTGCGTGAACAAGATCGACCAATCCTGCCCTACCTCTACCCTCAAGCTACTATGCGATTCAGTCCGATATTCAGAATCCAACCATTTTGGTACTTGAAGAAAGAATTCATCATTCATGCCGAAACAACAATGCAGCTTTTCTATGGTTCCGACGGAACGATCAGCTTTGTTATTATTGGTGTTGAAAAGTTCGCAATCTTAGAGGGATGCTCAGACAGACTTTGTACGTTGTTGCCCTCGTTTTTCTTGGACATTCAATCTGAACGTGAATAGGGAATTATCTGTTGGATGCTCACAATTTCTTTATTTGGACTTCTTGTCTACAACTTTTTTGCGGAGGGCTACACGTTTCCCATCGTCATCGTCAAAGCTAAACACAGTGGCTTTTTGCTTCCTCTTCTCTCCCTTCTGCACCTCTTTGCATGAACTGCATCATACGCGACCACAGCTTCCTTTGGACCCACACTAGTTCGTCCTGATCACTCTCACTCTCGTCATCGCTCTCTTTTTCCTTTCCTTTCTCTGTTTCCTTTTTTTGGTGTCTTCGTCTTTCTTGTTGCTTTTCTTTCTCGTTGTTTCTGACTATCTCCCTTCTTCGACTACAGGTGGGAGCAGAAGTTACCTCCAAGTAGTGTGTTGGGAAAAGGATGCCGGCCAGGGAGCTTGGGAGATTTTCTTCACCAACCCATTCAAACACCGCTGTAGGGCCTTCTCGTATCTCTCCATCCTGCAGCAAGTCATCCAATAAGGTCACTGCATAGCAAAAGAATGGTGATGCCATTGCTTCCTTATCAGAAAAAGGTATTTCCTCTCCCATTTGTTGTCGTCGCTTCCAATTTAACAACTCTTCACAGATGCCGTAGAAGGAATCATGATCATCCAAGGAAAGACGCCAGGGATCAGAAAGAACAGCAAAATGATGAACTTGATCAGCGAATCTTGCCTCTGCACCTGGACCACGGAGAACTCGAATGAATTCATTGATCTGTTTTTGGGTAAATATAAGCGTATTTACCTTAAATTTAATTCTTACCTCTTTGACAAAAGGTTGTTGGACTGTTTGGAGAGCAGAAAGTACATTCTCTGGCGTTGGGATGACGATTCCAAGTCGTTGACAAAGTTCACGATCCAAATAGCCCCCATCCAAGAGGCCGACTCCAAGTGGCTTGCCAGTTGCATCTCACCACAGAAACGCTTCAAGGTGGTTGATTTCATGGCGTAATTGGACTTTGTCAGGGGCACCACACCAACTCCATCAAGTGAAGCCAATGCACAGTCCTGTGAGGTCGTAGAAGGCCTGATGGGCAATGCAAACTCGGTTCTTCGTCCCCGGTTTCCAACTAGGCTTTGAGTACGTTGCCCCACTCACATCAACCTCCTCATTCCAACACTTCTGATTCTTCTCTCTTTGCTTCTCCGCAGCTTCCAAATCAGTAGGGAAAAGCTTCTCCCCATCAGGTCGTACTACTCGGTAATGCTTGCCATCACCAACATACCAAGCCTTGGCCAGTTCCTGGTATGGGATCTGCAAACCAAGGTATCGAATCTTCTGAGCAGCCAAGCGAGCGATTTCCTCGGCGGGGCGAGGTTTCAAGGACTCTTGAGTGAAGATCTTCGTGTGTTTCACCACATAATCCAAGGCATTCCGAACATAGCTCTTGGCAATGCCACAAGGTCTTTAGTTACTTTCTTTCTTCCTCCAAATCTGCTCAGGTGCCGGCGGTGGACAACGAAACGTATTTCAAATCTCCTCCCTTCTCAACATTCACCTCCGACCCTTCCTTTCAACCATCGCTACTCGACCAAGAATATAGTTGCACGAACGATTTGCAACCCGAGCGAAAGCATTGATCATCCTCATCCAACAACTTGTAATTTTTCACCACGAAAACCAACACAAATCACCATGGACCAGCTTCTGAATTTCAATCGGTGTCGGTCTTTGATATAGAAATAGACAGGAAACCAGGTTGGATGGCAAGTTCTTTGTGGTTATCTACTAACTGTACATATTGCAGTTCCGTCATGATTCAAAAAATCTCCATCTTGTATCATGAACCCTAAATCAAATAAGTTTCACAGGTAACTTTAAAATAACCTTTAATAATCCTATGGAATAAACAACCCTTATAAGTCAAGCACAAACACAAGTTCTACCAATGTATAATGAACAAAAGATTACCTTGCAAAGCTAGTCCAAACACCAATGGGTCTTAGTTCTTCATTACTACTATTCTCACTCCACATTTTAATAAGTACTTTAGAATTCAATAATAATCAACAAATTCATCTTGTTACAACAAGTATGTTGTATTTGGAAAAGTAGTGAAAGGATTTAAAGTTATTCAAGTCCTGGAAAATGAACACACAAACAAAAATGATAGATTCATTGTAAAGGTCATTGTTTTCAATTGAATGTACTAATTGAATTAGTACACAAAAGTGTACTTTAGTACACAAAATATACTTTAGCATTTCTTATTAATTAAGTTTTGTATATTGAACCCTTTTCACAGGCCCATACCTCACTGGTGGCCTTCTTTTCTCCTTCATTTTAAATTCCAAAAAAAAACAAAAATTGCTGTAACTCATTACTATAATTAGTAATTTTGATTTTTAGGAGTTGATTAACATTTTTTTAATGTCTTTTAACTCCTTGCAAGACTATCGTATTTATTTCATCACTTTTTTATTTTGTGTACCAATTCACTTGGTACGTAACAATGTTATGTGTGTGTACCAAATGAACACATATGTACCTCACTGTGGAGAACTGGTGAAAAGACAGACAGGTAATAATTGATTCGTTTTAACTGAGCTTAATGCTAAATTACATTCAGTCACTCAGAAATCTGGCAAAGATGACAGTCCAAGAGGCTTACCTTCGCTCTCACACCTTGAGACAAAGAAAAAAGGGAAGAAAAGCCACAGAGAATCGAAGAGAAAAGAAAGGAAAAGGAGAAGTAAAGAACTTGCTGGTGTGAAAAAACGCAAGACCGAAAATGAGGAAACCGGAGAACTCCGCATCAGTGCGATGGAATTCAAGCTCGCCAGAGAAGATAAGCAGGTATCCCTGGTTTTTTGTGGCCTCACTAATAAAAGACGCAGCGGCACTCCTAATTCCACCGGTTCTAGCAGAAGTCGGAGTAGAAGCTACATTCGGAGCAGAGAAAGGGAACAGGATGGAAAGAAGCGATGAAGGGACAAAAGTAGCAGCAGGAGCTGCCGCAGGAGTTCAGAGCGACAAAGAACGCGAAGTGTTTCTCCAGTGGAACAACAAAGGCCAATACATACCGATGGCGTTTGAGGAAGAAGCTCTGTCTGTTATCGTGTTGGTACGAGCCCAATAAGGTGGGTAGGTGACCAGAAACCAACGCACTATCGCTATGGTCAGAGGCAGCTCACTTCTCCCCCATTGTTCCATATCAAGGTTGGTATCTATTATCATTCCAATTGTCTAACAATCTCGAAGGAGTCCTACACCGACACGTCAAGAAAAGCGTTCATGTTCCCGTTAGTTGTCTTCCGCATAAAAATACTGCTCCGTTGTGTCTGTATGCAGAAGGAACTGATTCCTCATGACCCAATTGTGCCAAAATGGATAGGCTCTGAGAACCGGACTGACTCGCATCGATGTCTGAGGGCACCAGTAGGGAAGGATTGCTCGCTCTTTCGCAAATAAGGATATGGGACTGGGCATTATTTTGGCACAATTGAGGTCAAGGAGTTTTTCTTTTCTTTGTTATCATCAATTGTTAGTTTCGATGCAAAAGTTTCGAAAAGGGGGGGGAGTTAGGAACCTCAGAATATTGAACGAGATTGCAAAAGGCAGGACTTGCTGCAAGCACAAAGAATTCAAGAATAGGGCAGATACCGTCCATGTCGTTGGGTTCTTGTAATGTCTTAGCAAGTAAGTGTTGATCAACAACGGAATGCTTGAACACAACGAAAGGCTTTTAAAGATATTAGGCTTGCTTGTTCTCAATAAACGAGGAGATTCACAAACTTGTGTTGAATCGCGCAAGCCAAAGGGTGTGAAGAAACTCTCAGTTAAGTGCATCATATCATCTGGCACTGACAGCGATTGAATTCTGAAGTTGTTTTCTTTCGATGATCCGCTGTTTCTTCACAACATTTGGTGCGAATCTCCTCAATCAAAGCCTCAAGGGAAGGAGTGTTGTAGATCATGGTTATTTGTGTTGGTTTTCGCCATGAAAGATCATAACGTGCTGTATGAAGTCGATCAAGATTGTGTTGCTGACTGATTCTTTGGTAGCCCTCGATTTGCAAATCGTTCTGGCATTTTAATTCTTGATCGAAGTGAAAGGTCGGTTGGAAAGTACCCAAGGTGCGGGTCGAGAAGGAAGAAGAGGTGAAGTGCATTTTGTTTTGGACCACCAGCGGCACCGAAGGAGAATTGGAGAAACGAAGAATGCTTTGCGGATTCATGATGAAGAAACCCCTCTTGGCTTCATCACCGAGATGTCTGAGAAAGAAGTTTGATCTTTGTCATTGGCTAGCTTTCTCTTCCGATGGTTTCGTTCTTCGGGAGCAGGATTGTGACATGAATTTACTTTACCGAGATCAACACAGCGTTTGCAAGGTCGAAGGCTATCACAGCCATGATGAGTTCAATAACAATCCAAACATGCTGTGTTCAGTGCCGTTCTCTTGCGAGGTTGTTCTTGTGTTGCTTCCATAAGTGTCAAGACGACTTGCAAGTGCGCGATCTGCACCCTTCAACATAGAAACGAGGAGTTAGGCAAATTCGTAGAATTACATTGATTGAATTTCATACCAAATAAAAAACGTACCAATAATCCCAACATGCAGTTGACCGAGGGGCCTTCGAAGGATTGTGGAAAGTGGCACAAGGCGCTTCTGGCCCTTAAACTGTTTATTTATTTTTGTGTTTAAAAAAAACTATTCGAAAGCAATTGAAGGAGTTCGTCCTATTTCGTTAGATTTACTTGATGAAGAAAGGAACCTCGGCATATTGAACGAGGTCACAAAAAGAAGGGCTTGCCGTGAGCACAAAGACTTCAAGCCCTGGACAGATACCAACCAGGTTTTGGGGGTTCTTGATTGTAGTGTTGATCAACAATGGATACAACATCAAATTTATGTTTGTAGTCTATGTGACGAGGGATCTTGAGCAGATGGTCAAAGAAGAGCTTTTTTATTCACTCACTTGGAAGAGAAAAAGCAGATTCTAGACTACCGTGTACCAGGAAGCAGTAGACTGTTTAGTTCACGGGTGCAACCGAGGCGTGGGTTTATTATTAACAGTTGTTGCGGTGAATGCCTAGGTGGCTTTTGAGAATGTGCACCTTTCAATACCAATAATGATAAAGCTGATCGTTCCGTCGGAGCCATAGAAAAACTGCATCGCTGATTCGGCATGAATGACTCCATTCTTCAGGTGCCAATATGGATGGATTTTGAATACCGGACTGACTCGCAATGTGGCTTGAGGATAGAGGTAGGGCAGGATTTGGCGATCTTGGGCACGCATGGGAATGGGAGAGGGAAGGAGTTTCGAACAATTGGCGCCAAGAACTTCCTCCTTTTTGGACTTAAGTCAGTTCCTTGTTCCAATCGGCGATTGATTGGTGGGGGGGAGTACCTCAGAGTAGTGGGTGAGATCGCAAAAGGACGGGCTTGCGGTGAGCAAGAAGAAGTCATCAAGAGGATAGAAAGTGTCTGTGTCTTCAGGTTCCTGTAATACCCGCTCAAGCCATGGAAGAATGAGGTGATGCTTGAACACCAGGAAAGGCTGTCCATCATTAAACGGGAGATACATTAGTAAAAAAGAAACGAACCATGAATAAAATGGCGAAGATTTGCATACCTGCGCTGAATCGCGCAAGCCAAAGGGAGCGAAGACGCTCTCAGTTAGGTGGATCATGTCATCAGGCACCGACAGCGATTTAAAAACTGAAGCCGTTATCATTTGATGATCCGCTGCGGTCGGTTGATAATGGTCGGTGATCTCGTCGGTTTCAACACGAAGTTCCTCCATGAAATGTTCAACAGAAAGAGGTATGTTGCACTCCATTGTTCGTCTTGGTTGACGTCGCGGGGTGAGATAAGATCTTGAAGGCAGTCGATCGAGAAGAAAGTGTTGTGTGAATCTTTCCTCGGTCTTGGCTGAAGGAGGCTCTCGGAACTGAATTTCGCCAAAGGATGATTGAGTCGATTCGTTCTTGCGATCAAATTCTTGATCAGGAGGCGGCAAAGAGGTTGGGGGGTAGGAAGCCAAGGCGAAGACTGGCAATGATGGAGGGGTGACGCGTTTATCGGAAGGATCGTTGTTTGGGAAAATAAAGTGTTGTGGATCCACGATAAAGAAAACCGCTTTCCGTTTCACCGTGAAAGAACTTTGACCGCTATCTTTTGACTGCGGTCTCTTTCTCTTCCGAGGGATTCGTTCGTTGGGCGCAGGATCGCGACATGAAGGTCCTCGCCCTTGAACAACACAGCGTTTGCAAGGTCGAAGGCCATCGCAAGCCCGATGACATCGATAGCAATCCCAACACGATGTGTTGCGAGTCCACTTGTGTGTCACCTTCATCGTCCGGAAAACCAGTAAGAGGGTTGACGAGGAAGGACAAAGAAGAAACGAGACGACTTGCACTGTGCAATCTGCACTCTGCCATTCTTGGTAAACTAGGAGTTAAGCCTTTTCACGGAAAGGCGATGATTGATGAGATCTAATCTGAGCGACCGCAGGTTCTCCTGGCCGCCAGGAGACAAGGGTTGTGCGGCGTTCTTTGAGGTTCCTTACCCTTGGTACAAGTAGCTCTCATCTCTTTGCCTTGTTTGCCGTGTGGTAGCGGAGTACACTTGACCAGGTGTCGGAGAGTTGAGGATTGTACTAACTTAAAGGTTATTGTGCAACGCGAAAAATCTTCGTTGGGACATTCAACGGGTCCCAACGTGAGGGATGAAGGTTGCAATTCAGTGTTTCATCAAGAGAATCGAATCAGATTTCTTCTGGGTCGCAGCAAGGAGGGTATAGCGAGATTCAACCAACATTTGATTCAAATAAGATTGTCTGATATGCTGCATCCGTTTATTATCAAATCATCTGGTGGCATTGCTACGTTTTTGATGTGATGGTGAATCTATCAACCCCCAAAATAACGAAGCTGGCCGCTCCATCAGGCCCATAGAAATATTGTAGCGTCGTGTCGGCGAACACCATGAAACCATTCCTCGTGTACCAAAATGGATGGATTCTGAAAACCGAACTGACCCGGATTGAAGTCTGTGGGCACACGTACGGCAGGGCCGCACGATCTTTCGCAAGCACCCGCATGGGTGTGGGAAGCACTTTTGAACAGTCGAAGCCAAGGAGTTCTTCCTATTTCGTGTTGTGAGTTTTGTTCAAGAGTCAAGAAAGGAGGGAAGGAACCTCGGCATATTGAAGAAGGCGACAAAAAGAAGGACTTGCCGTGAGCACAAAGAATTTAATAATGGGGCAGCTACAGTCCTTGTCGTTGGGTTCTTGCAAAGCCTGAGCAAGGATATGTTCGTCAACAAAGTGCTTGTATACAACGAATGGCTGTTGAAACAGAAATTAAGGGTGTAATAAAGAGCCAAGAGGTAGTGACTCACACCTGGGTTGAATCGCGCAAGCCAAAGGGAGTGAAGAAGCTCTCGGTTAAGTGCATCATATCATCTGGCACCGAAAGTGCGTGGATTACTGGCCATATGTGTCTTCTTTCTTCCAATGATTCCAGGAACCACTTCATCAAATTTCAAGCTGAAGAGACCTTATGATTGGCCCGCAAGTTGTTTCATTAAAACGAAGAAAACAAAGGAAGCCACCATGCTCATCAAGGTCAAGGTGCGCACTTTGTTGAATATGTCTTTCTTACATCTCGTCACTAGAACTTGACAGGAAACATCGTTGAGTTGGATGTGGAAAAAACAGCTAACATAGAGGAGGTAAAGAAGGCCGTACAGGAGAAAACCGGCATTCCTCCGCCCCAGCAAAGATTAATTTATGGTGGCAAGGCTATGTGCGTATTATCTCAATTGAAGATCTCGTTGTTAACAATACTCGTAGGGCGGATGAAAAAACATTGGAAAGCTACAAAATTGAAGCAGGGGCTGTTTTGCACTTGGTGTTAGCTTTGCGCGGTTGAACTTCAACTTGGAAATAAACAGCCTAGTATTTATATTGCTGTTGGCTATCGCAGTAGTAGCACTTCGAATTTTTGTTCTGGTATGGAGTAAAGAAAGAGCATTGGCAGGCCCTTTCCCTGACTGTTGATGTAGTTACGTAATTTCGCTATCTCTTCTGCATGCCGTTTGTACTTTTGCAGTGGCTGGTGCATAGTGTAGGGCGAGGGACAGGCAGCAATGTCACGCAAGATGTTGTGTGGTAGTTCTGTAGCCACTATCTGCGGAGAAGTAAGAACAAGCAAGGGAGAGAGCGAGAGACCTTTGTCAGGCGAGGGTTAACACAATTAGCAACGTTCCCAACGGCTCGGTTTGCTTCAGCAGCGATAATTTTTCGTTTTCTCGAGTGCTTGTCAGCGTTCAAGAGAATGATATCTAAAGCGTTCTGTGCCAGCTTTCCTGTTTCACCTTGGGCTCCGGCGGTCTTTGAGGTATTCTTGATGCTTTGAGGCAGCACAGATACAGTTCGCGCAGTGTCAGCATCGCTGTCTTGCCGCTTTCCAGACCGTTTCACACTGAGAGAGGAATTCGCTTCACGTTCTGTAACTCCACTCGGGTGGGGGTGTCGTGGTGCAGCCTTTTTTGCTCCCGGTGTTGCCATAGGAGTGTGCCCTGAGCGTGCTCGTTGCAAGACGAAAAGTAAATGTGCTACCAATGCAGTGCGGTGCACGTCTTGCTCGGTTCGCCGAATAACATCCTTCACTTTGATCATACGGCTTTTTTCGTACGTGCGATCCTTCAGTATCACCA
>Ga0209935_1003666_pt1 | contig 15357 bp, 5 predicted proteins | sample ThiBio_1000_plan_2_FD_183958 | JGI IMG/M metagenome (GOLD analysis project Ga0209935, IMG submission 183958) | Wastewater bioreactor microbial communities from Cape Town, South Africa - Thiocy_cont_1000_plan (SPAdes) | ecosystem: Engineered > Bioreactor > Thiocyanate-remediating >... | reverse complement strand
CTGTTTATTATCAACAAATTCAAATTAAAAACAAACTAGTTTATTTATTTACTCTTTCTAATTCATGTTTGCAACGAAATAATAATAAATTTCTATGTCTATGTTTCATACATATCGAATCTGAAACTTGAATTCAAGTCTATAAATGTATAATCCCGAAATGCTTCTCCTCACCTAAATGGGTACTGTCCTTAGTACTCCTCTACCTATATATATATATATAGATGTGTGTTAATGAATTAAATAAATAGTCAGTTAGGAGAACACATCGATAGCAACATATCGATATATACCATATTCTTTTCTCTCTCTCTGATGTACAAGCTTACCAGTAGCACGTTTGAAAATGGGAAATTATTAAAAATTAACTGCTTAACTTCTCTTCTTAAACTCGAATTTGAATTGAAATTTCAAGTTCGATACTACTGATGACTGTAACGGAAAAAAGGTTTGAGTGAGAACTCTTTAACGTGAGTTTCTACCTTTACCGTTATTTGATCTGTATAAGTAATTTACGGACCAAGTAAATTAATTTACGCGAGTAGAATCGATATTCGGTTCTTGAGAAATAAACACTATAAATGAGCGTTTTGATTTGAGTGACGTATTCAACTTACGTTCACTCGAAATTTTATTGAAATGAATAATAACAATGCACGCAACCTTTAACAATCAGCGTGTGACTAACACTAATACAAAAAAAGGTGAGTGGCGAGATAGTTTGGATTCAACTTGTTCGAATTCCAAAGAGAGAGAAGTAGTCAGCTATATTTTACTCTTGCTAACACTACTAACTCAAAACACCGTCGCGAAGTATACTCTGTTTAAACAGTACTCGTCGATGCGATGCGCTCGCTAACACTGCTCTCATTTCTAATTTGTCTCACTATTTATACCTTTTGATCAAGAGAGAGAGAGAGAGAGAGAGAATAAAAGAGAATCGGATCGAATTCTGATAGGTTAACACTTGACACGAAAGATTAAACAAACGAAATGTTAATGAAGTGATCAAGGACGTGTGCTCCTTGAGTCGTCTTAGATGTCTTTGTTTTTGATTGCGGATATCATCGTGACTTATTGATTCCAATAATCAAGATGATCCATTGTTCAATTATTGAGTTCATTATGTTTGTCTTTTGATTTCTTTTGTTTGTCTATCGATGTGGGCATATATGTATAAATAGAGTTCATCTTGTCTTGTGCGCCATTTGTTAGTTCTTTTTCTTTTCTTTTCTTCGATGAGTGTTGGCACACAGTACACAACCAGCCAAAATAGGTTTTATAGATAGTTTAATATTATTTTTTTAACCCTTGCAGTACCAGCCGGGGTCAATTTTGACCCCAAAATAAAATTTTTAAAAACATCCTAAAAACATTATTTTTCAGCAGTTTTTTGCATGAATTAGTATTGCTGGGGACTATACTGATAGTATTTTATTGAAAAGAGGATACATTTATTTTTCATGTCAATTCAGTCTTTTATTGCAAATTTGTGCTTTCAATGCTCATCAGACATATGACGAAACAAATAAGAAACAAAAGTTGGAACAAATAATTCAATGATTATTTCTTGAAGAATTAGGATTGGCTTTAGTATCGCATCAGTTGGATTCTCGTTCAAAAAACATAAATTCAAAATTTTTGAACGTAGATATTCAAAATGCACTGGCAGCTGTTGGCTATCCAGTGTCGAAGACAAGTATATCAAATATCGATCCGAACTCTATTCAAACAAAACGAAAAAGATATACCTTTTGTGAACGCTCTACGGAGAAAAAAACATCAACTCAATGTTGTAGTTGTGCTGAGTTTATTTGTAATGAGCATTCCGTTAAACGTATTTTTGTACAACCAGGAGTAAATAAAGAATATCATATAAATAATATTTTCTCTAATTGAATAGAACAAGACATATTCATCAAGAGATTGATCATAAAGTACGAAAAAAATAATTTAGGAGAGTATAAATTGCTATTATAATGCTTTAAAAAGGCTGGTACTGCAAGGGTTAACTGAAGTACGATCAAATAGCATAGAAAGATAGAGCTTTTTTTCTCTATCAGAATATATAAATAGAAAGTGCCTAAGGCTTGTAATAAGGAATTTAAGTATCACCCTACGAACTTTTGGTATACCCTAAGTATTATTATTATTATTATTATTATTATTTGTGTCATTAATTAAAGCTATAAGTTTTTTATCACGAGTTCTAATTAAATTTTCTCTAATTCTTTTATCATGTTCATTAATCAAATGTAAATCTGATTGATGGTTTCTATTAGGTTGTAGATTTTTTATATATGCTATTAATATATTTGTTTACGGGTTAACTTCAACAATGTCTGATGTGTGTTGTTTATATTTATGTTATGAGGGAATTTTGTTGTAGTCATATTTATAGAGTGTTCATTCACAATTTAATTCTCGGACAGATTATTTCGACTTATCTACTTTTTTTATCGAGCCGTGGCATATATCGTATACTTGATCGAAGGCAATCTTCGTGTGTGCTTCCTTTGTATGTAATGATATGATAAGAATGCCGCGCTGTCGAAACCACCTAATAATGTTTTGAATGATGACCAACGTCATTTCAGCAGGTAAACCTTTGTCAGGCTCATCTAATATCAGTAAACTGCTCTTATTCTGTTCGGCTCGATATAAGGTTCTTGCGAGAAGAAGTCGGTTCTTTTCGCCACCACTGAGTTTGTTCTCGAGCGTTTCATGAAGACCATTATTTAGTTCGGTACGAACGAACTCGGCAATTTCGACAAGCTCAAGTAGACTCCAAACCATGGGGTCGTCTTCATGTTTTTTATAGTCTAGTTTCTCCGTGACAATACTGTACACAGTTGTTCGAGCGACAGCTAATGAATCCTGAAGCCCTATTGTGCGTGCACATTCGATCGTGTGAAACTTGTGCTCAACTCTAAATCCGTTAACATATACTGTACCAGTATAGGCATTCGTCGGTATCACTCCGCATATAATGTCATAAAAAGTCGATTTGCCGGCACCACTTTTGCCTCGAATCAGAATGGATTCGCCTTGCTTGATCACCAGACGATCGTCGGCAAGTGTGAGCCGGAAATGAGATCTCGTTTTATAGCTGAACTCCAAGTTGCTAAGTTCCAGTGTGACAATAGGAGAATATTGAGAAACTTGTATACGCTCAACCGATTCGTCCATAATCAGCTTGAGACGAGCATAATTGTTGATAGCTTTTGTATAAATAGATACCTTGCTCAGTGTCTCACTCAAACGATCGACTAGCGTTGTCACATGATGATATAATGGTAGCATTGAAAGTGCAACAGTTGAACCATATGAATGGTATAGATAGATACTCACGGCCGCGAACACGCATATTTTACCGACAATCGCCAACTGGAAAAGAAGATATTCAATTTTTAGATCCAATTGATCCAATTCTTGTCTGAGAACAATCTTTATTTTTTTCATCATTTTAATGATCTTCGTCGTTTCACGATGGATCACATATTCAAATATATTATTGCTAACACGCCAGTATTGTCGATAATCTCCCATTTGCTTTTGTCTCAATTCAAATTTCATCTTTAACAGACGCTCATTTTCGAGTTGGAAGTATCGGTATGTACACAGTAATACGGGAATGATTAACACAAGAGAAAAAGGACTTGTACGGAGCACGACTAGTAATGAAATGATGAGTGCGGAAGTTTGAACGATAGCGACGATGAACTTATCCATGAAGACTTCAGTCATTTCACATGTTTGATCGATAAGATGACGCATTTCGTCTGGATCGCGATATTTTATTCGGTTCCACTCTGTCGACAGCAGTCGATTGTGTAGTGTCTCATGAAAGTGGCCCATGAACTCGAGTAAGAATTGTCTTACGACAAACGACCCGTACAGATCAATAACAGCCAGCACACATTCCGAAAAAACCAGGCTGACCAAGTATTTGATGACGAGATTATTATCTGTAACATCCTCGGTAATACCGGAGAAAAAATTTGTGTTTACGTACGTAAAAAACATCCTCGAAAACAGATGGATACACAACCATAGAGTCAGTTGCCTTAGGTTAGTAATACGAATGTTGATGATAATGATTTGACGAAGGTCCCATTGGTCTTCGGGCAATAACCATAGTGACCATTTGAATGTGTATAGACGAACACATTGTAATAAATAACACATCGTTTTTTGATAAAAATATAATAATCGAAATTCGTATTTAATCAGCGATTTGATATATTCTTATTCTATGTTCAATAACGCTCACACGACTTTATTGCGGATTGTCAAAAAGCCGAGAAACAACTGTACACTTAAGACAATGTCCAAGTTGGACGTGTGTTGTTCGTGACCAGAGTGTTCCGGATGATTCAAAAAAAGCTTAATGCAATTTGTGAATCAATTTTATTTTGACTTATTGTTATGAACGGCTCCGATTAAAGGCGCAAGCTCATTTACTCATTCGAGAATGTCGGTAGAACGAGTTGGTTGATTGTCCATAAACACTTCTCTCTAAAGATAGGTAAGAAAGAAACAAAGAAAAGTATCTTCATCTTATGTTGGAGGTTTCCATGCGATATGATGAGATAAAGACAGTCAGTAGTGCTGCCGAACAAACACAAAACACGTCGTATCATCAAAAAAAACATGAAATTATGAGAAGAAGGCGTTATGAGAAAGCCTATTATCTCTTTTGTGAAACACGAACTGAAAGGAGTGTTGAAGTATAGAGAGCGAAGAATTTAGATCCCCTTCATACATAGACAGTTACAGAACGTTACTGACATCATCACAGACCGGGACGAACATGATAAAATAGAATCAATTATCCTAACAGGCAGCGATGGTCAGATTTGGATAAATGTTCCCTTCCGATCATGAAATATTTTCTTTTTTTTTAAGAAAATTAGAAATTTTTGTAATATTCTGCTCTGAAAAATGAGTTTTATGTCCCAAAAAGTCATATCTTCTAAAAAGAAACCGGCACATTGCCAATCTTAGTTGCCTCTGATCACCACTATTAACAGGAATTCTGGAATCTTATTAGACACTATTAATCAAATGTTCGTAAAACTGGTCAGGTGACTTAGTGAAACAGGATTTTTCATCTTCGAACATATGACTAGTTTCCAAACATAAATTTATCCTAATGAAAGCGTAAAGGTCACAAATTTTCCATTACGTGCAACCAAATCACTAACAATCGCTCCATTATCAATTACAGGACAACCTACCAATGGTTTTCTTCCATAACCGAAGAGCAAAAATACATTTTATCTGTCCATGAGTAACAGCAAATAATTTATACGTTCAAATTGACTGCTAAGAAACAACTGTATTTGCACATCTTATTAATTTTTCAGATATCTTCAATATGAAAAACCTTCAACAGCAAAACCTTTTTAGACAGACACTCATATTTGTGCTGCTTCCGATCGCTGCCGCGGTCTGCCTTTCCTTAATTTACACATTCATGAATAAAGCATCCACCACTACGAAATTAGAATATACAACAACTCAGAGAGCACGTTCTCCATACGTATGCACGCGCACAGGTGCGCAATGGATTGTCATCACGAGCATCAATTATCCAACACAATCAATTCGACTTTTCGCGCAGTTACACGACTGGAATGTACTTGTTGTTGCAGATGTTGACACGCCCGTCGATTGGTTCAAGAACGATGCGAAACTGAACGTAGTGTTCCTCTCAATGCACCAACAGCAAACACTCGACTTCGATATGGTCGACGTTCTTCCCACGCATAACTATGCGCGCAAGAATCTCGGGTATCTCTGCGCGATCCAGTGTGGTGCGAACATAATCTACGAGACGGATGATGACAACTCGCTCATCATTCCAGATCAACTTTCGCTTCTTTCGTCTAATGATTTGCTAAACGTGAGTGAAGCCATAGCGTCAATAGGGTCAAACTACGCAAACTTTGTAAATCCTTACGCTTATTTTGGACGTCCAGACATCTGGCCGCGTGGCTATCCACTCCGCGCAATTCGCGATGCGCAATCGAACGAGTTCTACAACGTCCGACAGCCAGGCTTCGTCGTACACGGTTGGATTCAGCAAAGTCTCGCGGATCTCGATCCAGATGTTGACGCGATCTATCGTCTGACACAGCATAGAAACATCGGTCACGTAAAGTTTAATGCGTTTCCCGATGCGATCACTATCCCAGCTCGCACGTTTGTGCCTTTCAACACACAAAACACGTTCTACATGTACGAGGCGTTTTGGGGACTTTTACTACCGTTCACGACATCATTTCGTGTCTGTGACATTTGGCGCGGCTATTGGGTTCAGCGACTACTGTGGGATCTGGGTGGTACACTCGTTTTCCGACCACCGCTCGTGAACCAGGTGCGAAACCCTCACGATTTGATGCGTGATTTCGAAGATGAGCTGCCGTTGTACTTGCGTGCAGAATCGCTTTCCAAGTTTCTTGATGAGTGGAAATCAGACGAAGATCAGGGATTGCTCACAAACATACAAATACTGTTCGAGCAGATGGCTGTCAATGAATTTTGGAATAAGGACGAAGTTTTAGCGGCCAAAGCGTGGGCAGCAGATTTAAAACGAGTCGGATACGTGGCTCCTCAGCTGATCCCGAAGCCTCGTGACAGGTATGTAGAAACCGCGTCCAATAGTAATCGCGTCGCTGTCTGTATTACGGGTCAACTGGATCGGATTTCGGAAGCATGGCCATTTATGAGCGGAGCAATCAAAAAACTACTTGCAGGAAAAGAGTACGACCTATTTTACTTCCTATCTACGTTCAAATCTGAGAACATTTCCGATGAGGTGTACGTTAAAACAAAACTACATTGTAAACGCGGCGTCATCTATAACGATCCACCATTGACGAAATGGAACACCGTGCCGTTGCAACGTTTTGGACTCGGTCGTGGAAAAGGAAAAACGCGCAGCAACGTCGTTCAGCAACTCTATGCACTCAAGCGATGTTTCGAGCTGACGCAAACGGAATCCATTACTGGCAACAAATATGCATATTTACTCCGTCTACGTAGCGACCATGTGCTTCCACTTAGCTCCGTCAATATCACACATATCTGGAATGCGATCGACAAAGACGACAAGCTGATCATTCCAAGTGGCTACAGCTATGGTGGTCTCAACGATCGCTTCGCGTTTGGTCGATACCGAACAATGGAACACTACATGCGCAGATACGATGAGATGAGTGTGGAAGGAAATGAGACGCTTGGCGCCGAAACGTTTCTAGTTGAAGTGCTCGAACGACATAACATTCAGGTTCAGCACGTAGATATTGTTTACGAAGAAGTTCGAGATTTTCTGGATGCGTAAATTGATAGAAGAAAACTATATTTTTGAAAAGATTCACGACTTGAAAAATTTGTGATCAAATGTGTTTCGTTCTATAGACGAGTGTAAAGGAAGCGGTAAAAGTTTTAGATCTACGTAGACGTTCGTAATTATTTGAATAGGAGAAATTGTCCTACTTCAAAGGTGAGGTGAGTTAGAGCGACTAGGATTAATTTTAACCTTGTACAACATCTGCATCAGATGGCTTCAAAATTCAGATACTCTCAAACAGAAGTACACTTTAAAAAAATTTCGTGACAATTGGATGAGCCTTTCAAAAGTTATGGTGTAAACGGCCGGACATACTGACCGATTTTAGTGTGTACTCACTTTTTGAATACTCAACTTGAACATATGATTAGCTTTTGCGAATGAGATAATGTTTCAATTTTAGAAATTGTGTAAATTAATAACTTAGTTATTAATATACAGGTCAATAAAGCAAGAATTTTTCTATGGATTCATATAACTTTACTCTAATTTAATTATATAATCTCCTTATTAAAATTGAGATTATTCAGTCGGCATATGGATATAAGGCTTAGTGACACAATGGAAAGTTTTAGCGATATAAATTTTGTTTTGCTATTGAACTAAAAACATTTCTCCTAATTATTTGGTAGAATTATAAGTTGGCCAAATCTCTACAATTTCAGACTAATTTCGTGAAAAACAGAATTTGGTTTTAGTCCAGTATATATCTCCAAGAGCTTCTCATTAGCTAGCTGTAAAGTTTTAAAAATTTTTCTACCAAAACATGCAATAATTTAAATCAAAATTATACTGTTAGATAGAGTAATCAATTCTCTATTAAATGATAATATAAATGAAAAGTTTTCAAGAATCAAAAGAAATACAATAAACTAAACAAAAATGACCAAAAATAAGTAAATCAACCTATATGAATGTTAATAGTATTATCAGTTATTTCGTCTTCTGTATAGCTTCAGTAATTACTTTCATAAGAGGATTATCAATCGATTTTATGTGTTCGTTGTCTTTATTGATACCTAATTCATAGTTCATCATATTCCAATGATATTCACGAAATGAATAAAGACAACTACTCCAACCTTGTTTGTGGCATTCATTGAGTACATCTTGTAGATAAGTAGCTGCGCCAACAACAGTTCTTGAAATACCTAATTCACCAATAAACATTTGCTTTTTCGAATTTAAACCAAGTATATGTGTAACGATCTGATTGATATCATCAAATAGTTTACTCAAATGAACTGAATTCCATTCTTCAACTAGTGAATATGTACCATCATAATTAGGTACCTTACCAGGATAACTAAATCGATCTTTATTAAAACGATGTGTTGTTAGTAGTCGTGGTTCATACATATGAAATGAAATTTTGAATAGATCCTCATCATGCATGTATAATGATAATGAACTTTGTTCAAGTTTAAGTAAACTTAGAGCACGCCAATTTGCCCAGAATGATGGTTCGATAATTACTGGTGTATAGTGATCTTCACGTCGAATAACATCCAGCATTTCTCCATAGTATTTAAGTAAGTCATTAATTTCTGATGAATGATCAGATGAGGATAAATCTTCAGTGCTCAATTGCCTATCAAGCATGGTATGTGGTTCATTGATAAGATCATAGCCAATGACATTATTTATTTTCCCAAGAATTGCTGCAACCTGTTGCCACACTTGAGGTGAAGCTAAATGACGATGAAGCGTCAATATCACTTGAATACCATGTTGACCAAATAAATCAATGTACGAGACAAGACGTTGAAGTGACTCCGGTAAAATACGACCCATACATTGAGGAAGAAGAAAAGCAAGATCAGATATGTTATTATCATTACTCTCTTCTTCAAGTGTCATACAAACAGCACCTAAACGAACAACACGTACATTCATTTGTTCTAAATCACGCATGTCGGAAACTCTTAAATCCATCGGTACATTGAATCCAATAAATGGAGATTGCCAAATACTTGTTTTAATGGTATGTGATATAGCTATTGAATTGGGTATATTAAAATGAGGCCATCCTTTCAGCATATGATGAACATAGAGTTTCATACGAGCTTGACGCACTTTTGGATTGAGATAAAGAGCTACTGATGGATCATCTGATGAAGTTGTTTTGGTGTATATATCAGTAGCAGTAATTTTACATAATTTATAACCAAAATAATGATTTAAGACAAATGAAAGCCAATAATCATCGACCAGTAAAAATTCTCTTATTGACATTTCTATGGTACTGGCGTCATGAAGAGCTTGTTTTGGAAAAAGGCAACCATCAGCATGAGCGAAATGAACTGTATCACATGGATGATGATCATCAATAAAACGTACGTTTACACCAGGTGACCATCCGCCATTTATCGGATCTTCTGTATTAAGTGTATGCGGTAAAAATTTGTGGCCATGTAAACAGAGTATTGCACGTGAACCTAAAATATTTCTTCGTTCAGTAAATGTTGATAAAAAATGTTTTCCACATATCATATCATCGTCAACAACTAATAACCATTCGCTGTTCATTAAATGCAGCACACACATACGAATAATACAATAATAATTTTCACTTGAATGAATCAAACGAATAGGTTTGTTGAATAAACCACATATTCGCTCAACTTCTGAACGACGATCAAAACTATTATTCCATAGAATGACTTCGAATGTTCCACCGAAATCTTGCTCATTGAGAATAGCTTGCAGAACGCGATGAAGATCATCTGTTCGATGATAAGAACAGATACATACAGTTAAATCGACTCTATTGCTCTCTACATGAGGAGATTCAGACAAAGTCAAATAAGACGCACTTGTCACAATTGAATGAATAAATGCTTCACATGTTAAATGATCTTTATGCATTTTAGTCAAATAATCCATTGCTTTTAGTTGTAATTGATTGTTGTTTTTCATATCAAAATTGAGAAGATTAGTTGCTTCTTCTAATGAATCAAAGAAAAATGGATAATCGTGACCAAGATATTCTTCAAGAGATGTATAACGGCGAACGAGTAATGGAGTACCGCTCCAGATGCATTCGATAACAAGCGTTGATGCGATACCATCACTTTTTAAGCTAAGAAATGGAATACTTTTTAACAATAGCTGTTCATATTCATTGTCAGAAAGACGATCGAGTACTTTAATATTATGATCTGCTGCACGTGTACGAATAATGTTTTCATCGAAGTCGCACATTTCATTCAATAACAAGATTTTTTCAAAGCTTTGTGGTACTACTAGGTTGAAAAAATCATTGAGATCACGCATATAACCACCAATCATTACGATTAATGAGCGTACGTTCATTGTTGTTGGTGTTGCAATCACATTACTAAGCGGATAAAAAAGGCGGCTTACAGGAACCGTTTTCACCAGATGTGATGGTAATCGTTTTTGTATATAGTCACGCAAATAAGTTGATAGAGTGTAGAGTCCTTGACAATAATTAAGACTAGACAAGAATTGAGGTGAATGAAGAAGTCGTTCGATATCTGGCATCCACACAGTGTTACACGTTGGCACTTGATGCATAATACCTATCCATGGCTTGTTCATTCCATTCTCATTTTCAAAAAAATATTGTTCAACAGCTGGTATGAATAGAGTCGGTGCACGATGATGATGAAGTTGTTGTTTTGCCTTTTCTATTACTGTACAGAATCCACCAGCGCGATGATGATTCCAATCAGATGGTGAATCGACAAAGTTTAGTTTTTTGCTTGCCACACTTGTTAATGTTTTATTAGTTATTTCATTAGCTTCTTTATCAACAAAAAGAAAAGCTTTAGCAAATTCTGCTGGTTTGTATAATGGTTTAAAATCAGCAAAATGCTGTTCAACAAACTTGCAAACACCTTGTGCAACTCCATAGGTTTGAATAACGATTACTGTCTTGTTTGGTATTAATTGATGACGAAGAGAATTCCAAAGTTTTTCCAGTTCGTCTTCATTGTCACTGATATCCACATAGATTAAATCAATAGGTTTCGTAAATATATTGCTTAGTTTTGACCATTTGCTAGTATCATAAGTTAATTGAATAGGAATGACAATTGTATTTTCATCTTTTTTCACTAACTGATTAATATTTGCTTGAAATTCTGCAAGAAATGAACGACCTGCTGCTCGATGTTGCCATGGTTCACCTCTATTATTCATCCACTGTTGCCAACGAAATCCGTCAAGTGCAACATAATGAATCGGAAGTTCATCGTGTTGTCGAATTGCATGAATTATCTGTACAGTACTACTTCCTAACCATGGACCAAGTTCAACCACTGAGTGGCATTCGTATTCGACAGCTAACCAGCATAAAAGTTGTTGGACTTCGGTTGGTGTTGTTGTACGAATATTAGTTTCTAGAAGTTTAAAATCTAACCAAGGTGAACGGTAGATTGGTATTGATAGAAGATGATTTTGAAGGCGCATTTTATTCAAATATTGTGCATAGTAGGTAAATGAATTGCGTAACTCTTCGTTGAGTCCAGATCCATTACTTAATAAATGAAGCCAATCTTCCATATCTTTACAATTTGACCAACATTCACGATGTATACTAAAAAAATTGTGTAAAGCATGAAGACCATGAACAGCATCGATAAGAGCTTGTCGGTTGGCTACACTAGTACCTCCATATGCATCGAGACGCCCTGTACGATCATTTACCATTATTGCAACAGGCAAGGGCGGAAATGGTGTGGTCTTTTGAGGTAATTTCCAACCTATTAAATTCTTGTAAAAGGCTATAATCGCTTGACAAATATTTGAAACATCAACATCGGTAAGCCAATAATGTGTAGGTAGGTAAAATCCAATTTCGGCTAAACGAATAGTTTGTGAACAAGGACGACGAGTAAATTCTGGTAAATGAGTAAAAGCTGCTTCTAGATCGAGTGGAGGAAAATAATTACGAGTTTCAATGCCATGCTCATGTGCTAAATAATGTCGTAGATGATCTCGTTCAACACGTGATTGACATTCAATACCAAATACCCAAGGCCCATCAGCATCACCGGCTAATGGCATACATTTGACGTGGTTGTTTACTGATTCTAAACCTTGTCGATACCATCGAGCTATACAACTGCGATGATATATTACCTGATCTATCTGCTGTATGGCAGGGGTAACAAGAGCTGCTCCAAGACCATTAATTTTACCATTGATACATGGTTCAAAATGAACGAAATGATAACGAGGTGTGAAACCATGATTAACAATAGAGACTAACCGAGCAGCAACGGATGGATCTTTCGATAGAACAAAACCACCATCCCCGGCAGTTATTGTCTTGTTAGCATAAAGACTAGCACCTGCATACATACCAAATGTACCGAGTAGTTGACCGTTAACAGATACACCAATAGCTTCACTGATATCTTCTATCAATAACCATTTATTTCTTAAACACATATCACGTAATGGCTCAATATCAGCAGGTACCGAATATGTATGTGTAACGATAATGGCTTTAATTTTATAGTTCTGTGGAACATGTCGAGCAGCTTCTTCGTATTCGTCTATACCTGGATTATATTTTTCAAAACTATTATCAACGAAGACTGGCATCGCACCTACGTATAAAACTGCATTTGGTACAGCAATCATCGTAAATGACGGAACAAGGACGCATTCATTTAATTCTTTTCCAATATTTGCTGCTTGCATAGCCAATAAAAGTGAAACAAAACCATTAGCACACGGTTGGGCAACAGGTACATTGTAGAGACGACGTAATTCACAAGCCATTTCAGCTACAGGTGTAGCAGCTGATGATATTGCACGTAAAGCCATAGATTTAAATACGTTTGTTACTGATTCAGAAGCGATAAACGGTTCAGCTACTCGATATGTCCATACACCTGAATCTGGTTTCGGCTCAGGTTCAGGCCACCATGGATCTGATTTTAAAGCATGACGAGCATGTTCTTCCTCGAATAATTTATTCACTTGAAGTTGAGCATTTTTAGTATCTTCACTCAACGAATGCCAGTTACTAATTTTGGCCGATGGATCTGTCGGATTCTGTTTGATCATCGTTGTTGATACCGCTACATTCGATAATCCACATGTCTGAAAAATAGTTTTGAGTGATTCATCAGGTTGTTTAACTAGATCTGTATATTCAATTAAATGACAAGGAACACGTCCAGCAATAGCTTCGATTGTTTTTTGCCATTGAGAGCGTAATTTTACGCAATACTCACCAAATTCAACTTCATCTACATGTATTTTGATACTACGATTGATCTTTTCTTCTGTTTCTGTATACCAACAATCGGTTGCTTCAGCAATTTTAAGTGAAACAAATGAATCCAATAAACTTCGACGCCATATAATAATAACTACGCCAATGTTGAGCCGACGAATGAGTTCAAAAGGTTCCAAACCACGTCCAAACAATTGAACGAGATGAAGTTTGAAACCTTCTACACTGCCAGGCCAACACATAGACATTTCTTCGTCGAGTTCTTGTAAAAGAGCAGCAGATTCATTAGATAATCCAGTTATTTCATCATTGAGTAATTCTCCATGCAAGAAAATACGTTCATGACACCTAAGATAGGAGCTAAGTAACGATGAGCCTGATCGAGGATCACTTAAAATGAGTAAACGAAACGTATGTGGTCGAGGAGCCCAATTACGTTGGACAGATACATCATTGTTGTCTGTTTCCATTGGTAGTTATTCCTTTCGCAGATATAATCTAAATAATAATATACATGTATATTCAAACATGTAGCAAGTCAAATTGTTTGTAATTTATTCAAAAGAAAAATATGAAACTAAGGATAAATTGAAGAAATCGCTTTACTGTCATTCTCAGTAATGATATAGATTGATCTACTTCATATTCTGATGGTGTCACTGGAATACTCATTTATAATAACACACTGAGAATTGTATATACATCAAGATTTCTCGAAATCGAAGGAAAAGAACTTACTTATTATTTTCAATTTTGATTGATTTGAATCAAATTGTTCGGAGTATATGTAAGAAGAATATTAATAATTCGTAATAATAATCTTTTTATAAAACAAAAATGATAAAAGTAAAGTATGTTTTGATAAAATATCTAATGAACTGAAGGCTATTACTTATATACTAGTTTCAAAATTTACTTATTGTCTTATCTAAAGATTTATGTTGGAAATTATCGTCACCTTTGAAAAAGAAAAAAAGCATCTGTTCTTGTTATCTTCAATCTTAACTAAAAACATGCCTAAACCCCCTCTCCATAATAAAAGACCATTATGGGGATACGCATAAAAACAGATTAACTTGTAAATACAAATCAATCTGCTAGGCTCAACTTTTGCTTTTCAGCAATCAATTGCTATAAGAGCCATTCCACGTAAGTCGCAGCCGATTTACTATAACGCTGCTCAATCGATATCGTCAGATTTGACTCATTTTTATATATGTGATAGAGGATTGAATTCTAAGAATTTTGGTGAAAGCCGTTTCGAAAAATATTAAACCGTTCCGTTTTAATCGCATTTTTACTGGAAGCACTAAAAAATGCACTTTTCCGGCGGACGATTTTGAGCTTCAATTAAAACCATGAAAACACCATACGGTTTAGCTGGATTATTTTTCCATAACAAGACTATGTTGGGTTCTGTATATACTATAAGTTACAGCTTGGAATACTGTATGGTTGATATTCTACGGACCTCGAGATTTAGGAAAAAATTACTTTTCCCAGAAACGTTCACTCCTCGTATCTCCTCACAGGAGAATGAGAGAGGCCTGAAATTTTGAGCATAAGTAGATCTTAGGACGGCCTAACTACCATAAAAATTTCATCCCGCTAGTACGAACTATTCGTGCAGAATAATCAAATCACGAGTCTACAACTTGGGACGCACATGGGCTGTCGAAATTATCGCCCCATACTTTTGGAAAAAATGAATTTTTCATATCTTACTGTTGTAAATAATCAAATTTTATTCGTTGCTGATATAAATAGAAAAGTTATTCTGATG
>Ga0209935_1003665_pt1 | contig 15364 bp, 10 predicted proteins | sample ThiBio_1000_plan_2_FD_183958 | JGI IMG/M metagenome (GOLD analysis project Ga0209935, IMG submission 183958) | Wastewater bioreactor microbial communities from Cape Town, South Africa - Thiocy_cont_1000_plan (SPAdes) | ecosystem: Engineered > Bioreactor > Thiocyanate-remediating >... | reverse complement strand
TTGTTGTTGTTGTTCTTGATTACCGACTGTCGTAGTCGTTTCCTTATTTATACCAAATGCATTGAGAACTTTATCTTTGGTATCGTAAGCAGCTGCGACCATTTGTGCTTTAATTTCTTTGGATGAATTATTTGTTGGATCTTGAAATAAAGAAGCGATACTTCGCGTAGTAAAATTTTGAGCTTCAAGTGGACGATAACGTTGAGGTGGAATAGCGAAGGAAATGTTTGGTTCATTAGCTGCAGGTGCTTGATTACCTTGTGCTCTGAAAACAAACAAAACAACAAGTTTGAAATGAAAATTGATTATTTAAAAGTTTTACGCTGGATTAGCTTTCGATGTTTCTAATTCTTTCTTCAATTGATCGATTTCTTTTTGTAAAGTTTCTAAATATTTCCGAAATTAGATTTCTCTCGAATCAAAATCGTCTTCTACCTTTTTGTTCATTTAATTCTTGTTGTAATTTTTCAATGAGAGAGTTTTTCGAGGCAAGTGTGTCACTTTGTGATTTGTATTCTTTCTAAAAAAAATATTTTCGATGAATTGCAAAAACAAAAATGCTCGACAATCAAAATGAATTTACTATTTGTTCATCAGCTACTTTCTTATCTGAATTTAAACTCTGTAATTCTGCGAGTTTTTCATTCAATTTCGTATTTAAATCATTGATTTCTGAATCTTTCTTTTCCATTTGTTTTTGAATAGTTAACTTCTCTTCTTCGAGTTCACGTTGACGTGTTAGAAGATTTTCATATTTTTTGTCTGCATCGCTGTTTTTCAGAGTTAACTAAAAGCCAAAAAAGCGTCAAGGTTAAATATTCATTTCGAAAATGAGCCTACCGATCGAATACGTTCTTCAAATTGATCTAAAGACGTTCGAAGTTCGGTATTTTTCGATGAACATGACATGTAAAAAACGCCGAGAAGAAACATAATAATAACCAAACCAACAACAATAAAGCTCGGCGTTCGACCAGACATTTTTATCAATCGAGAAACTTGTTCAGAACTTCTGTCGAATGAGTTTAATCTGAAGACAAAAAAAAACATAACGAATCAATATTTCTTATGTTCTCGATTTCGAATACGAAATAAGAAACTAAAACGAAGGAAATTATTTTTCGTTACACGTACTTTTCATAGTCCAGATTCATGGTTCGTTTGCAGTCGACAAAAAAACGTAACTGGAGACTAATGCAATGCGAATCGAAAAATGTTTTTACGTTCCCTGTTGCCTTCTTCTTTCTTTTTCTTTTTCTTTCTGTCACATCTGTTCCTTCGGATTGATAAATCAGAACGAAAAAAAAAACGTCTATCGTCATTACTCAATACTTAACAGTCGTGTTTAGAATTCTATGAATACGAACTTAATCTCAATGAAAAAATCAAATTAAAAAAAAAGAAAGACGCTCTCTAGTTTATTCATAATCATATGTTTTGCTTTTTCTCGATACTCATTGATTCAAGTAATGATTTGAAATCTTTTCGTCGTTGAGTAACGTAATTCGATGTAATTGTTCGTTGAATTTCATTGATAAATTCGTCGAAAAATTCCTTTTCATTCGATTGTTTATCGGCATTTTCATCGAAGAATCGACAGAATTCTTCAGCAAACACGATCAAATATAATCCACAATCGAACGCATTTTTCTGTTGAGGACAACGACTATTTATCAATTCAATTGTTTCATGAAAATAAACTCGAAATTTGCCTTGAATTTCTCGAGCTGTCCGATCATTTCCTGATGACATCGAATCGAAATGATACAAACGTTTGTCTGAAGAAAAGTTCGTTTCATTTCTTTCTTTCTATGAAATCGTATGTATTACTTTGAATTGAGAGTATTAGTAAAGACCAATGTGTACCACCGAATACTGTCACTTGTTTATTATCGTTTATTGGTAGAAAAAGAAAACGTTTGTTAGTAAATTCGATTGATTGAAGGAGTTGTTCAGCAAATGAATCGTCAGTCATTTTTAATAATTGTACAACAGGTGGCGAAACGAATGCAAATATTTGATCATGATTTTTGGTAAATTTTGAGTCGTATTGCAAATATTCGAATGCAAACGTTATTATACTATCATCGAGCCAATTAGAATTATCAAGAGTTTTTAAATTTGATGAACGTACAATTGAATCATGATAACTGACAAGAATAGGATCGGATGCCAACGATGACATTGTCAATGAAACATAAAACAAAACAAATAATATGTAGAATTCATTGATTCGAAGAAGATATGCAGCTGCATACGCTGGCAAATATGCTTGAGTTTCGATAGATGGAGCAAAATATCGACCCAGTATGTACGCTTTTATCAATCTTAGCGATAAACAAAGATAAAAAACCGTGCGTAGGCTATTTGTTCCCTCATAATTTGATAGAACCTTGAAAAATTCTTTGTACTTGTCTTTTAAATACACAATACTAGATTACGAAAAAAACTTAGAACAGATAGCAAAGCTCTCTCCTCCTTTCTATCTTTCCATATGTGTATATAAACGTCGACATACACCGCATTTTTCGTTGTTGTTATTACAGTAAAAAATGGTTAATAGTCATTTCATTGTTGCTGTGCTTCTTGTTTCGTTTACGTGCACGACGAGTATCCATTCAATTTGGATTGGTAATGTCGGATTTCAAAATCGAACATGGGCTCAAGCTATTAGTCTTGCCAAAGATTTTGTTTCTAAACTAACACTCGAAGAAAAATGCAATATGACCGGTGGTGTTGCCGGTGGTTGTGTTGGCAATGTACTTCCTATACCTCGTCTTAATTTCAATGGCATGTGCTATCAAGATTCGCCATCAGGTGTTGGCGATCGAGTTGCACATTCGACAGCATTCTCAGCTGGTATTCATATTGCAGCAACATGGGATCGAAATCTTGGTTATCAACGTGCTGCTGCGATTGGCCGAGAATTTCGAGGTAAAGGTGTTCATTTCGCCTTGGGTCCAATGATGAATATGGATCGAAATGCTCGACACGGCCGTGATTGGGAAGGTTTCGGTGCTGATCCATATCTTTCAGGTGAAAATGCATTTGCTTATGTTCAAGGTGTTCAAGATCAAGGTGTTGTTGCGACAGCTAAACATTATATTTGTAATGAACAAGAAACGAATCGTAATCCCGGTTTCTTAGCTCGAGAGAATCGAGTCAATCCAAATGCTCGCATTGCTTATTCAGCGAATCTGGATGATAAAACAATGCATGAAATCTATTTGTGGCCGTTTGCATCGAGTGTTGCTGCTGGTCTTGGTTCAATTATGTGTTCGTACAATCAAGTCAATGGCACACCAGCTTGTCAAAATGATAAGACATTGAATGGACTTCTTAAAGGTGAATTACAATTTCCAGGCAATGTTATGTCCGATTGGGGTGCAACGAAATCTGGCGTCGAATCTGCTCTCGGTGGTTTAGATATTGATATGCCACGAGGTGGTGATTTTCTTGGTAGTGCAATTCTACCAGCTGTTAAAAATGGTTCAGTGTCTGAATCAAGAATAACTGATATGATCATTCGTAACATGGCACCTTTCTATCTTCTCGGACAAGATGAAGGCTTTCCACAACTTGATTTAGATCGAGATGCTTCAGGAAATAATTATATTGTCAATCGTGAAGTAGCTGCTGCTGGCATGATCCTATTGAAAAATACAAATAATGCTTTACCAATCAATCCAAGTACAGATAATATGGTCTATGTTTATGGCGGTGCTGCAGGTCAATCCGATGAAGGCTATCGTTCGGGATCATCACAACAGCATATTGGCGCATTGTACCAAGGTGGTGGCTCAGGTTTTGTTGATCCAGCATATGGTATCGATCCACTTAGTTCGCTTATGCATAAAAGTCGAGATAACCATGTACAAATTCGATATGTTACCAATCAAAATGATTTTGGTGCAATTAACAGTTCGTTTCATGATCGTGGTTTCACTGGTGCTAAATGTCTTGTTTTTATTAGTGCTTTCTCTTCAGAAGGTGCTGATAGACATGATCTTTATTCATTAGATGGTGGTGAAAATCTCGTACAAATTGTTGCTGCCAATTGTCCAAAGACAATCGTTATTGTCAATAGTGTTGCTCAACTTAATCTAGAACCTTGGATCGATCATCCAAATGTGGTTGGTGTCCTTTGGTCAGGTATGCCAGGTCAAGAATATGGTCCAGCTCTTGCTGATATTCTCTTTGGTGATTACAATCCCGGTGGTAAACTTGTCTTTACATTAGCTAAAAAAGATACCGACTTCGGTACTGATATTAGTACGACTATGGTGTCAGAATATACCGAAGGTGTATTCTTGGATTATCGTCATTTCGAACAAAAGGATATTACACCACGATATTATTTTGGATTCGGTTTATCATACACAACGTTTACATTTAGTCAACTCGATATTTCAAAATCGAACAATGAAAATAAACAATCGGCTTCAGCACAATATCGACAAACTCGTACGAGATCCTATTCTAATTTTGGCAGTTCAGGTCTATACGATCCAGTATATGAAATTAAATTTACTCTTACCAATACTGGTAAAGTCAATGGTTCAGAAGTTCCTCAATTATATCTTGGTTTTCCTGCTGAAGCACAACAACCACGAAAAGTCTTACGTGGTTTTGATCGTGTGTATTTAGGTCCTGGCCAATCGAAACAAGTCTCTCTTGTCTTAACCCAAAAAGATATTTCGTACTGGAATGTTGTCAAACAACAATGGATAGTAGCACCGGGTGATTATACAGTATGGATTTCAACTTCAGCAAACAATGCCGATGTTAAACTTCAAAGTTCTTTTCATGAATAAATATTAGCATTTCTTTTCGAAAAAATAAAATTATCACTATCGTACTCACTTCTAAGGTGAAACTGATAATAATTATATATATATCAATACGAAAAGAAAACCCAAAATGATTGTGTCATGGGTTTTTTCCGTAACGATAGAAATATTGCAACTTTTTGAGCTTAGCTAATCTTTTCGGCATCAGATGTAAATCATGTTATTTTGCAATCATGTAACTGGTAATCCCGCCCACGTCGACTCTCAAACATGCGGAATGTCTTGTATGGATTATTTATGGTTTTTTTCCTTTTAAAAGCATTATTGTCATATACTACTATGTGTTCTGTTCTACTTTGCATTGCTCTTTCTGGTCTCAATGTCTTCACTCGAATTCGAATAAACATTGGAAAATGTACTTCAGGATTGAATCAAAGTGATGCACTCATACAGTTACTGACTCAAGAAATTCGAAGTCTCATTGTATTTACTGTGATAAATATCCAATATCCGATTCTATTTCTTCATAGTAACACGTATAATTTCCGTTTTATTGGAAAACAATTTTTTCTTGGCAAAATTTTTAATTTGCAACTCAATTAAAAAGTTTCATTGTTTGATTTCGATCTTAAAATGGAAATGAAGCGACTAAGTTACAAATACTTTCTCTATTATGATTAAACAATTAATCGAATAAAAAACTAATTGAATTTAACAAAACTTGGTTCGGAATATTACACATTATAGATGTCTTCAGATTATTGTTGAATTTTTCTTTCAGTTCAGATCACATGTCTTCTATCTATTTAGGACGGACGTACGTTTCTCGCTTGTATTGGCTTATATCTCTAGAACTATACAAAGAAAAATAGACCGTTAGATCGTCTATCCAGTGAATCGACAGATATATTTATCTAAAAACATTTCGAATTCACACGACCAGTAAGTAAGATACGTGACTTGTCGTCGAAGTTTTTTTCTCAATGATTTCTTTTTTTTTCTAGTGTCGCTTTACTACAGTCAGCCAAGTCTTATCCTGCCTGAAATCGATAGCGATCCAGCTATTATAAAAGTAATTCATGATGGTGAAAAATTAGAACGAGAAACTTATCGTAAAGAATTAATGAAATTATTAAAAATTCAACCATCGCCTTCGACAGAATTCAATGAAACAACGAATTCTATTCTCGATCATCAAATCAATCCAACAAGTCCAGGAACAAGTCAAATCTGGACTAAACGAACTGTACCCGTAACACCGAATTCAAATTTCCGTCATCGACAACATTATCGTTCAGCATATCATCAACGTTCATTGAATAGCAGTGGAGACAGTTCGATAAATCGTAGTTTAATCGAAAGTCCACGAAGTGGAAATACAAGTTTTATGAAATCGACACGATCGGAAACGAATCTTTCATCACCATTATCATCGAATAATAAAACAAGTCCAATGCAAAACAATCGTAATATTTCATTGACACCATCAGGTACTCTCATTGTTGATTATCGACAATCAACAGCGATGAAACGTATTGTCAATCCGTAAGTTCAATTCAAAATAAGAAATAGAAAAACGTTCATTTGATTTATTTCTGTTTTTCTAGTCAATGGAATATCATTCCTTTTGCTTAAACATAAAACTATTATTTTCTTTTTGTTTTCGTTTTTCTTTTACTCATGTTTATCTCTACATATGTACCTGCGTGTGTGTGTTTGTTTAAGATTCTTATGCTATATTCATCCGACAAAATTAACGCAAAAAATCACGAATAAAAACGAGGATTTTTTTATTGCATAAAAAAACGAAAATCTTTTATTGAATGTCTCTGAATTAGTTCATAGTTTAGTTTTTTCTGCTAATCTTCGTCGCCATCATTAGTTTCCATTGTACTGCTATACGGGCTATCTAAACAACGAAAAAAAAATGACAAGTCGAAAATTTGATGACAAAAAATAACAAACTGAAATCAGCTGGCAAATGAACGGTAAATCGTGCTGGTTGTTTGTTAATCGATAATTTTAAGCGATCAACTTCGTTACTTTCAGTAAGAGTATCAATTTGATCAAGTAGAATATACGTTTGATTATTTTCTTCATTCTTTAATTGTAAACCAATATCATAAACTTTGCCAATAGAATCAACCTATGACAAATACGTAGTAAAAATACTTATTTAACAAACAAAGAAAGACGAAATACTTCATCAGTATTTCCAATAAATGGTGTACGAAGATATTGAAATGCAGCATCGTCAAATAATTGGCCAAGTCTTTCGCGAGCTTCTTCGTATTTACGATAGGCACTTTCATCGAACGAATGATCTTCATCATGAATACTTGCATCTCGTGGTAGACCAACTGTTAAACATCTGAAGCAAAACAGATTTACTTACTTTCTTTCTTTCTCTGAAGAAAATCAATTACTTAACACAATGAAGAGAAAATTGTGTTATAGAAGAGAATTCAAGAATTCGTGGTTGAAGCGAATCTCCAATTGAAAAAGCCATAACTGCTTTAGCAATGCAGAATTTTTCTAAACGTAATTTCATAGGAAAATTTTCAATTGGAATTACAGTTCCTGTTGAAGTAATTTCGATATCAATTGGTAGTTCATAACGTATGATAACTTCAGGCAATGTAAATTGATTTTCAACCGTATCTTTATGATAAGAATTATCGAATTCATTGTCGAGAATTTTCGTAGCAAAACGAAATTTATCAGGTTCATTGGTTGGATCGAATAGAAATTCTTGATCATTTTTATCGACAAAAACAAACATTTCTCTGCCATTTGTTATTGTTGATGATTTTTCGATACGTTTTAATGTTATTTCAGTATTTTCTTTTAATACAACAGGTATTGTCTGATTCGTTGGTAATAACAATAGAACGGCTGTTGCTTGAAGTACACGTACATGTGGACGTGGCATTTCAAAACGTAACAATTCCATTGCATTATTAAATTCCCACCAACGAGCCTTGTACGTTGGACTTGTTGTCAGAATTCGACATTGACCTTGAAACCAATCAGGTATAATAAATGTTCGATTGTCTGCTGATAATGGTTTTGCTGTAATTAAATGTCTATCATGCACTGAATGTAAGAAAAGAATATCGTTTTTTGTAAGATTTGTTTCCCATGTTTGACTGATACGAATGATTTGTGGTAATTGAAAATATTCAATAAAATCTTGAAAGACATATTCGCCATGTTCCCATTCGATGTGTTTTAATTCTTCGACGACATCGTCGAGTGTATCTTTTTGAGTTGTTGTCAATTGTAATGGAAACGAAGTCATTTTTTTATTTGAATTTTTTACGAACAAGGACAAATGTGAGCAGGATTAGTCTTTGAAAGTGTATTCTTTGCGCTCGACTGGTTACTTGTACTTAAATAAATGTACGGATTGAAGAAGAAGGAAAAAAACGAAGGAGAAAGGGCCAAAGAGAGAAGGATAATGAGTATTTCTACACGTTCTATTAGCTATGATAAAATATATTCAGTCATCCGATGAGTATATACCATTGCACATTAGTAATTCAACGCGTTAAACCATAAAGAATCACCATGAGCAAATATTCGTTCAAGTTTTTTTCTCTCTCTCCTGCATTCATCTGTTTTTTTTTGGTTTGCAATGTAGAATCAAAGATATGAATATGTGTGTGGTCGGACAGGTGACCATTTCTTTCTTTTTTTTATTTTTTCTATCATTTGACTTTCCAAAAAAGGTTCTCTGCCTCTCTTTAAGACAACATACCACACACACTTACAAACATAAAACATCATCAGACAACAGCAAAAAAAAGAAAGAAAGAAAGAAAGAAAGCAAAAGAGAGACAAGAGTTCGAAACACACCAATCACAATGAACGTTTGTCGGGTGTTTCAAGAGTAAATATAACTCAATAGCAGCAGTAGCAGAAGTAGAGAGAAAAGAAAATCTGTACACAGATAATATGGAAGAACTCTGTTAGTGTTATTTGTTGTTTGCTTTTCGATAGATATACACATACAATAGACGACATACAACGGCGAAAAATAATCACAAGAAGAAAAAAAGAAAGAAGAAGAACGTACATACACAAACAAGTGATGGGAAGGAGAAGAAAAAAAAGAAACATCTATAGATATATATATATATATATTCATAAATAATGAACATCAATAGTAACAACAACAACAGTGAAGGATAGAGAGCGACTAGAAAAGAAAAAAAAACGAAAATGTTCATTTGACTAAAAGAATTGAATCGATTTTTTTGCTTGATTTTGTTTTTTTCTTCGTTTGGATATTGTATTGAATTTGAGATATGAGACAATTGATAAGGTTCTATCTGGCTACAAGTAAACTCGATGAACGAAATCTTCATGTTTTTGTTTTTCGTGGAATATGGCACAGAAATATGTGTCTGATGTGTCAAACAAAAACGAAAGACTCGACAATTATTCGTTTATTGTAGCATTATTAATCTCATTTGCTTGATTCGATAGATCTTCTCCTTCGTCATCTTCGTTTTGTTGTTTATCTTCAAGATCTTCATCTTCAATGAGTTCATCATCTTCCATAATCATATTTCGATTTTCATCATTTAATCCAGACGGATTCTCCGATACCGAGCCTCCAGCCGCCGCTGCTGCCGCCGCCGCTGCAGCTGCTGCTGCAACTTCGGTTTGATACGGACGACAGTATTTATATCGATGATTCATATGTTGACTAAATGAACCCGAATGACTAAAACGTTTAAAACATTTCGTACATTGAAACGGTTTCTCTCCGGTATGTAAACGACGATGTTCAGCGAGATGATGTTTATGTTTAAATGCTTTCGTGCAAACATCACAAACAAATGGTCGTACGCCTGAAAAAGTTCATATTGAAAAAAATGATACATTTAGTGTTTTTTTTTTGTATTTTCTTACCTGAATGTTCGTATTTATGTCTGGCTAATGAACTTTGTTTACTAAAGCGTTTATCGCACATGTCGCATGCGTACATTTCACCTTGAATATGATTTTTCCAGGATTTTCGTTTACGTGTCAGATCATTGTCGAGATATTGACCACATAGCGACGATTCATCATTCGATAGAAGACTTGTTTCAGATGAACAATTATCAGCTGTACTATCAGGACTGAATCTTTCATTCTAAATTTACCAAAAGTTTGTTTTTTCCGAAAGAAAATGTATAAACTCGTACTTTGATCCATTCGTTTTTATTATCAAACCAATTCGGTTCATTATTAAATGCTGCTGCTGTCATATGCAGATGAGCAGCTAGTTGTTGTTGTTCACCGGATTTGAGATGAGATTTTTTTACTGTTAAATCGAGTGGTTCAGTTTGTTCTTTCGATGATGAATTTGAATTGATTGATGAAAATGGAATGGCTGCTGACGGCGTTAGTGTTGAATTATTCGATGATGCAGCAGCCATTAACGATGCACGTAAATGATAATAAGCAAGTGGCAGAAACGGTGATGTTGCTGCTGCATTGTTATTACTTGAATTGGCACTGGTCGATGCCGATGGAATGAATGAATCGATTGATGATTTGATATTATTTGCAGTTGCATAACTCGTACGTAGAACTTGAAACCAATGTTGAACGTGTTGTTCACTGAGACCAACACGTTTGGAAATTTCATGTAATTCATTGGCATTTGGATATGGATTGAGAGCGTAATGCGCACGTAACATATTTAATTGTTGTTTATCAAGTAAATCGGTTGATGTTGATGATGATGATGGTGAAATTAACGAATGATTGTCGTGATCATTGGGTAGAGGATTTCGTCGTTTACGTTTGCGTATTGGCGATGTTATTGTTGGAATTTCACCAGCTTCGATTTCTTGATTGGGATTGTTATTTCGATCGGACGACGATGACGACGGTGGTGTTGTCAATGGAATTGACGGCCAAGTCGATGGCGATGGACTGCGTGAATGAGATTTCGGTGTTGATGAATACGAATCCTTTTGCTGTTGTTGTTGTTGAGCTGCAGCAGCAGCAAGTGCAGCCAATGCAAACGGGCCGAAATTCAACATAGAACGTGTAGCAAGTAGAGCAGCTATGGAAGGATTCGTTGTTGGTGGTACTTGTGTTGGAGATGAATGTAGATTATTGTTTAATGTTGCTTGTGGGTAAGCGTAGCATTTTTTTGATGTCATATGTGATGAATAGGAACCCGAATGTGAAAAACGTTTACCACAATTAGCACAAACGAACGGTTTTTCACCTGTATGAATGCGAACATGTTCCTAGAAAAATGCAAATCGAATCGTTAGAGATTTTAATAAATGATGAAATATTTTACTTTTAAATGATGTTTAAATTTGAATGCTTTCGAACAATGCGAACATTTGAATTTTCTCGTTTGAGGATCGACTTCGTGACTTAACATGTGTCGTTGAAGACGATAAATATTTGCAAAAATTTTATTACATAAATGACATGCTACTTGACTAGCATTATGATTTAATTCGTGTTGATGTAAATCATCCTACGTAGGCAAATAATTTGAATATTTAGCGAAATAGTTTTCATCTTGAGATAAAAAGAGAAGAAGAAGACGAAGAACAAATCTTTACTTTATTAGTAAATACGGCATTGCAATGAAGACAACTGATTAAGTTTTCGGTTTGTTCAGGATGACATTGACTCGTATGTAAATGTAGATGAGTTATTTGGAGAAATTCATCTGTACAATAGGGACATTTGAACGATTGTTGTTGATTGGATGAATTTGTTTCTGCAAAAAAAAGGAGAAAATAAAATAAAATAAATTAACCTTTTCTTTTTTTGATGTTGTAAGATTCAATAGTGGAACTTATCATCCATCTGTCTACTGATTTTTTTTCCTGTCTCTGATCACTTGAATACAGAGGAAGAGAGCGAAAAAAAAAATTCCACTACAGTCGTTGTTCACAGTGGGTGGGATGAGTATACTTTGTCGTGGCACATGGTCTCATTTGATGATCGATGATCTAGTTAGGTCTGTCTCTCTGTCTTTATGCGTGTGTCGGTAGTGTGTGTCTATCAAACAGAACGAGAGGATAGTTTCTTGTTCACAATGGGGGTCACTACTCTTCTTTGTATCGGCATTTTGTCTCATCTTTTGTCGTCACAGATCAACAGTCAATAAGAGAAAAATGCTCATGGGATATACTATTGATCAAACGGATGAACCTTCTGTTCATCTAGTACTCATTATTGATAGAAGAGACGAGTAGTTTTTCTTTTTCTTTTATTCTTTTGTTTCGCTAGTTATTCTTTTAATCATCGTACCAGGTTCTTCGTCATCTTCATCAACTGGCATTGTTGCTGAGGGTAGAATATCTTCATCAAGTGAAATTTTTCCTGGATGTGCAGCACTGCTATCACATTCATCATCATCTTGATAGGTTGAATGATTACCATTTTCATAAACTAAAAGGAAAGAAAAAAATATTTTTGCATGAATTTATCTCTATCTCTCTCTTACCAGAATCGATTTCCATCGTACCGATCATCGGTAATTGCATTTGAATTAAACAAACATATATTTATATAGGATATTTCTAGCTAATGTAACTTTGTTCAATCTAGAAGAAATAAAAATAAAACATCAGGAGGTCGTATTGTTATTATCCACCTGGTTTCAATATATGTAACATGATCATCATTTATTCTCGTCTGTTTACACATAAATTTTCATTTCACAATGAAATGTGAAAAATGTTTTTTCGATTTATCAAAATCAACATCGACAATGACATGCGGTGTTCAAAAACACGATGATATTAGTGTGAATGCCATCGAAGAAGAAGAAGAAGAAGGAGAAAAAAAACGAGAAGAGCATAGCACATACGACTAAATCAAATTTGTTACTTTGGTCGAGGAAGAGCAACAGCAGTAATAGTAGTACTACTCTTTTGCCTAATCGATCTACGGACACGAAGCGTTGTGCGCGAGATAGAGAGGGAGAGAAAGATGCGAATGCAAACGCGCGCTCGCGCGTAGAAGACGTATTATTTTTACAAACTAACGTCATTACACGACCACCGACCGAACACTGATTTACATAAACAGACGACTGACTCTTCTTCCGTCCAACCGAGGCACGGGGCGAGAGACGCGACCGAATATGCAACATATTTCGAGACAGTTTGACGATTGGTTCTCACCTGTTGAGAGAACTGACGGTGATTCGATGTCGTTCTCTTCCTACCTTGTGAACAAATGAAAAAAAAGGTCCACCTTACTTGTTCGCCCAATGATCGACATCGAACACTACCGGACATATAAATGGAAAAAAATGAATTCTCTTTCTCTCGATTCTTCCTTTTTTTTTTCTTCTGCTTCTCCTTCTTTTTTTTCTTCTTCTTCTCCTTTTTTTTGCTTCGTATAGATGTGTTACTCTTCTGCTTTTCTATTCACGGATTCGCTCGGGGCGTTCATCCACCGCGTTTGCGTTCGCTCGAGTTTTTTTTGCGAGGTGGGTGACATCGAGAAAAGAAGAGGAGACAACGAAGAAGAAGAAAAAATTCGACGAGGATGGATTGGTGCATAGGAAAGTCTACTACTACTATAATGAAAAAAAGAAGAAGAAGAAGAAGCAAAAGAAAAAGAAGAAGCGACCGAGACGAGAAAAGACAAAGCTCTCGGTGAACGCGCGAGAAGAAAAAAAAGAGAGGTGAGAGGAGACTGGTTGGTCCATTTCGATAATTGGAACGAGGACGACAAGGAAATGCTGTCACCAGTCAGGAGAGAAGAAGAAGAAGAAAAAAACTCCATTCGCGTTCGACAGAAAAAGAGAGAGAGAGAAAAAAAATGTGTATATACCGAATCAGGTCAACAGCACGTCCCACCCAGCAAATCTTATTGCATTCATTTTCCCGTAATTCGAGCAAGCTCGTCTTCTCGTCTTCACATACATACATATATATATATTTATTATAAAGAAGACAAGATGAGGAAGAGAAGACGCGTTATCTAAAGGTTTTCAATCACATACATAGCCCGCGTCTGGTTGACACATATTAGCATTGCTAATCGATGTACGCATTCATTCATTGCTGCTTGTCTCTTCACTCTTTTTTCTTGTCCTTCTACACACCGAAAAAATTCTCGAATAAAAAAAAGAAGAAGAAGAAAAAGAAAACGGCAACAATCTTCTCTTCTTTAGCTCGTTGTCTGTCGGTGCTTGCACACATCGGCACACACTCTCATTTCCGTAGTTCAACGGGAATCGACGAACGATGATGCATCGGAAAACGAGAGTAGGCTAAGACGCACACACACACTCATTCACATACACACATAACACATCATCGGAGAAAAAATGTCAAGAAAAATTTGCTAATTCCATTGGAATGGTATACGCATAAGAGAAAAGAAAACTTATTTGTAATCTCGTGAGCCAAAAAGATTGTAGGAAAAAGAAATATTATTGATAAGAAAATCAATATTTAATGTTTCTCTTTCTCGTTTTTTTTTCAAAAATTAATCTAATTAGATTTAAATATGAAGGCAAAAAATACGACTTCTATACCTGGTAGTCAGTTACTTACTAATGTTGTCTTGTATATCGATGTGCAGTGAAGGAAAACAGACAGACAGACAGACAGATACACCGTGAAAAAAAACGAAGAAGAAGAAAAATCAGAGAGAATGTCAGCAACAACAACCGATACTATGCTACGAATGCGTTTTGTTTGCTATCTATATTCTTTCTTTTTACCGTTCTTCTTCTTCGACGATGATGATGATGATGATGATGGATATACCGCGTTGTAAACGAATGGCAGAAGGATGATATTCTACCTTCGGCACACACACACACACGCAGAAGAGCTACTGATATGTATATGTATGTATGTATATTGCCTTGTTCTGGTGATGATGCTACTGAAATGAAACGTGTGCTGCGTAGGGGTGGTACATTACAATGAGACGTGAGAGAAGAGGAGAGACGAGAGAGAGAGAGAGATAGGAAGGAAAAAAACATAAACATACACACACATTACTCTCGCACCAATCATTAGACGTTTTCATTCTGTTCTGCTCACCTCTCATAGGTGCGCATGAAGCAGCAGCACTAAGAACGAGAGAAGAAAAAAAGACGAGAATGATAGAAATGGTCATATTCTTCTTCGATATCCTTCATTTTCTCTCCTTTTCTCTCTCTCTCTCTCTCGTTCTTTTTCACTCTTACACCTCTTATCAGCTAGTCTTTTTTCTTCTATATGCACACGTGCCTGATTATCGTCACCTCTTCACTGTACATTCTATATGTGTTGTTTTTGATGGGTAACCTCATTACGTGTATATACAGTCTAGATTCTAGAAAAAAAAAGAAAGAAAAGAAAAGAAAAACACACGTTAAATAAGATTTTTCTTTATATTTTGTCGCACTTTGCACATGTATACTGTTGCCTGCAAAACTAACACCGTATCTAACATGAAAAGTATGTACTGGAGGGTAGAAAAGCAAAACGAAGAAAAAGAAGAAAAAGAAGAAGAAGAATAAGAGGCGGCACAAAAGTCATGTATATATGTATGTTACTGCTGCCTATTTATGCGTGTGCAACATGGGT